>Ga0316207_10000728_pt1 | contig 47589 bp, 36 predicted proteins | sample 6weekpyrite_MG_FD_204943 | JGI IMG/M metagenome (GOLD analysis project Ga0316207, IMG submission 204943) | Microbial mat bacterial communities from mineral coupon in-situ incubated in ocean water Damariscotta River, Maine, United States -... | ecosystem: Environmental > Aquatic > Marine >... | reverse complement strand
TGATAGCAGAAAAAACCGGGGAAGTGACGTACCTAAAGTAAAAGTACGCAGTAAGGATAAGTTAAAAGCGAAGAAAGAAAAGAAACCCCGCACAAAAAAAAGCGCAAAGAAGAAGGTGAAAAAGAAGCCTACGCGTTAATCGGCGTGCTTACCTGATTGCTGCCACACTTGCCTTCTTGCTGGCTTCTTTCTTACCCTTGTAGATGTTTTCATAAACATGATTCGTGGCTTCTACATAACCGTCGATACTGCCACAATCAAAACGCTGCCCCTTGAACTTGTATGCCATAACGCAGCCTGCCTTGGCCTGACTCATAATTGCATCGGTTAGCTGTATCTCGTCATTTTTACCCGGTGGTGTGTCACGTAAATAGTCGAATATATCGGGTGTTAATATATAGCGCCCGATAACAGCCATATTACTCGGTGCAGAATCAGTATCAGGTTTCTCGACCATGTCCGTGACGCGGTAGATATCATCACGTACCTTTTCCCCGGCGATCACACCATACTTGTGCACCTCATCCATAGGCACTTCCTGGATAGCGACTATTGAACACCTGAACTGTTTATAGAGTTGTACCATCTGTTCAAGTACACCTGCTTCTTCACTTAGGCAAAGATCATCTGCCAGTATCACGCCAAACGGCTCACTGCCAATCAAGGTCTCCGATGTTAAAATCGCATGGCCAAGCCCCTTCATTTGTTTCTGTCGTGTATAGGAGAATGTACAACTGTCGATCAGGTCTCGTATACCATTAAGTTGTTTCTCTTTGCCTGTCCCGGATATCTCGGTCTCTACCTCATAACTTATATCAAAGTGATCAGGGATCGCGCGTTTACCCCGCCCGGTCACAAAAGCCATGTCAGTAATACCTGCCGTGTAGGCCTCTTCAACGCCGTACTGTATCAATGGCTTGTTGACGACCGTCAGCATTTCTTTAGGCATGGATTTTGTTGCTGGAAGAAAACGTGTTCCATACCCTGCAACCGGAAACAGGCATTTCTTAATCATGATCTCATCTCCATTAATGTAATAAGTCTATTCGTCATATGCTCTCTGAATGAGTAGTAGCAGTATCCATGCCAATCATCAGCGTTGGCACGTCCAAATATTGGTTGGTATGGGATATGCAGAGCTATATGGCGTTGGATAGAGCGCTATACAGGAAGGCTGGAAATGATGAGCTACAAGTCAATAACCGATGTTTTTGGGTGCATTGCGTGTACCTGGATTGTGCAAAATAATTTTACCGCACCATATTTGTGCAAAACCACCATCGCTAGCAGGTACAACACAACACGGCCACATGCCAGACAATCATGAAGATGAAGCTTGATGAACAAACGCTGTTAGCAGATATTGAGGCACACCTCGTCAATATCTACCCCGATATGTTTGCAGAGGTATCAGAACGTGTACTGTCGCTGGTCGAAAAGTACATTCCTTTTGCCTCACAGGAGAAGGTGGAACGCTGGAGTGAGAAAGATGTGTTACTCATCACCTACGGTGACAGCATTGTTTCAAAACACCAAAATCCCCTGCAGACCCTGCACGATTTCCTCGATGAACACCTTGGCGAGACTCTCAACAGCATTCATATACTGCCCTTCTTCCCCTACAGTTCGGATGATGGTTTTTCTGTTATTGACTACCGTGTCGTGAACCAGGATCTCGGTGACTGGGAGGACATAAACCGTATTGCCAACCGTTTCAGGCTCATGGTCGACCTGGTTATTAATCATGTCTCAAGGGAAAGCCTGTGGTTTTATGATTATGTCGCAAATGAGACCCCGGCTCGGGATTATTTTATTGAAATGCATCCGGAGGCTGATGTCAGCCTGGTCACACGGCCTCGCAACACACCGTTACTCGTTCCCGTTAACACTCACCGTGGCATTTGCCACGTTTGGGCAACCTTTAGTGAGGACCAGATCGACCTGGATTTCTCAAACCCGGATGTATTGCTCGAATTTATCGACATCCTGCTTTATTACATCGCCAACGGGGCGCGACTGGTCAGGCTTGATGCAATTGCCTTCCTGTGGAAAGAACCAGGAACTAATTGCATACACCTTGATGAAACCCACGAGGTCGTCAAATTACTCAGGGATATTCTCGACCATGTTGCGCCTGATTGTGTCTTGATCACCGAGACCAATGTACCTCATGAAGAAAACCTGAGTTACTTTGGTGACGCCGACGAAGCACACATGGTTTACCAGTTCAGCCTGCCTCCACTGGTGTTGCATGCACTGAATCGTGGTACATCAAAATACCTGACACAATGGGCTTCAGAACTCCCGGAGTTACACGATGACTGCACCTATCTTAACTTCACAGCCTCACATGATGGCATTGGATTGCGCGCGCTTGAAGGTATGTTGCCTGATCACGAGGTCGAGAGCCTTATAGAAAGCATGCACAGGTTCGGTGGTTTCGTCAGTATGAAAGCCAACCCTGACGGAGAAGACAGTCCGTACGAAATTAATATCTCACTGTTTGATGCCATGCAGGGCACCCGCCGTGGTACCGATCAGTGGCAGGTTGATCGCTTCATATGTTCACAGTCCATAATGCTGTCATTGCAAGGTATTCCTGCTCTGTATATCCACAGCCTGCTCGCAACGCCTAACGATTTACATAGTGTCGAACTGACAGGTCGTACACGTTCCATCAACCGCAAGAAGTGGAACCACGATGAGCTCATGTCTCTCCTGGAAAGTCACAACACACCCAATCACGAAGTTTTCAATGAATTAAAACGAATTATTCATCTCCGTAAACAAGAGACCTGTTTCCACCCTGCCTGTTCGCAGGAGGTTATCCATATCAGTACAGGTATTTTTTCTCTACTCAGAAAGGATGAAATAAATAACCGGCTACTGTTTGCTATTTATAACGTTACAGCCGTACCACAACCAATTGTGTTGAAAGACAGACCTGATCTGAGCGACCAGATACATTGGTATGATTTGATAACAGGTAAACCACTTGATGAGATTCTGCCGGGAATACTATTACAGCCCTACCAGTTCATGTGGCTCATCGAAATGCCGGCATCGAACTAGTTATTGTCTTCTTCAACGGCTTCATACAGCCTTTCCAGTATATCCGGGATTGCGCTAACGACCCTGTTCCAGCTCGGGATGAACGGTGTTTCCATCGGGTGATTCAAAAAGTGTTCGCCGGCCGCCATAATATTCTGAGCAAACAGTTCCACCGCCTTCTCTTCGCGATGGCGATCAACATGCAGGCCATTCATGATCGCATCATTATAGTAAGTCTCAATAAAGTCGAGCGCTATACGATAGTACGTTGCCTTGATAGTCCGAAATGTTTCATGGTTAAACACAATGCCATTGGTTGCCAGTTTTCTGAAGATGGCTTTGGCAATATCTGTACACATCTTTGACAACCCGGCATCAGGATTACCCTCTGACATCGGCTGATGTTTATGATCATAGCGATCCGCAATATCGACCTGGCACAGGCGGTTAGTCGAATAATTCCGCTTCACCTCAGAAAGCACACCTATCTCAAGCCCCCAGTCACTGGGAATGCGAATATCATTAAACACATCAACGCGCATCGAAAATTCACCCGCCAGTGGGTAGCGATAACTGTCCAGGTATTCGAGGTATTCCATTGCGCCAAATATTTTCTTCAACGCACGGATTAGTGGCGTCACCAATAATCTGCTCACCCGGCCATTGAGCTGGGTATCCGTCGTGCGTGCATAATAGCCTTTACAGAATTCGTAGTTAAAGTTCGGATTTGCCACCGGGTATATCAGCCTGGCAAGCATTTCCCGTTTATAGGTAAGAATGTCGCAATCATGCAAGGCTACTGATTCTGCCTTGCCAGAGGCGAGTGTATATCCATAGCAGTACCACACGTTCCGCCCTTTACCCATTTCTGTTGGCGCGAGGCCTTTTTCTTTCAGCATTTTATCAATGGCCATCAACCTTGGACCATCATTCCATAACACTCGGTGGTGTTGTGGTAATCGACCAAAAAAATCCTGTGCATGTTCAAATTGTTGTTCATCTGCTCGATCCAGCCCGATCACGATCTCACTAAGGTATGGCACCTCTTTTAACTCCATAATAATATTATCGAGCGCCGGCCCTTCCAGTTCAGAAAATAATGACGGCAATACCAGTGACATGGGACGCTGCTTGGAAAAGGCTGTAAGTTCTTTCTCAAGTTCTTCCGCCGGGCGCCTGGTCAGGTTATGAAAGTTCGTAATAACACCGTTTTGATAAAAATCACTCATGATAATTTTCCTGTAATAATTCATTAACCATCGCTAACATGGCCTCGTTCCATCCTGCTGGCCCGGGTAACCGGGTCTGTACAAGGTTCGCAATAAATGAAACATCTGGTTGCTTCGTGGCGGGATTTAGAATAAAGACAGGTCTGTCTGCCACCTCTAGCATTGGGACATCGTTGACACTGTCTCCAATACAAACGATTACCCAGTCAGTTTCAGGCTCGGCCTGTTGGTAGCGTTGCGCCATCCACTTAACTGTATTGCCTTTATTTACATCACTCATGACATGCAGAAAACGTCCACCAGATGTGACAAGTAAACCTTCGTTTTCAACATGTTCTTTGAAACTGATTAATGCCTCTTCCGTGTCCTTCCACAACAGTGGCTCGGTTGCCTTCCTGAGCACGGCATTTAAAGCCTGTCGCCTGTCGAGATCTGTCAGTTCAATTAACTCATCCAGTTCCATGTCATAAAAACCATGAAAACTATAGTTGTGCTCGTGTCGCAACCTGTTCAATAACGAAATTATCTCGGCATGGGCACGGCCGAATAGAAAAGAATCTGGCGTAGAACTGTATTCGCCACGAATACATGTGTCTGAAAAATACATACCTGGAATGTTCGCGACAGCACCATTTTCTGAAATAAAAGGATGCTGATTTCCGGTTTCCTGCCTTAACTCGAGAATCTCGGCAGATGTTTTACTCGATGTATAGATAACCGGGAACCCATTCTCTTCGAGTGCCTGCAAAGCAGGCCTGGCTGCCTGCCATGAATAATCATTATGATCCAGCAGGCTGCCATCAAGGTCAGTAAACACTAGGAGCTTTTTCATACTTCATCCCTGACTGAGACACTGCTTACCTGGTGCTGCTTGTTTAATTCAAGCAGGACATGCGCCCTGTGTGGCATTTCGTCCAGACAACTGCGTGTAATACGCTCGTAATACATGATGAATCGGGATACTTCGGCTGGTGTCATAACAGAGGTTGCTGTTCTGCCTTCCTGTTTGCATCGACTTGCCAGCTTTTCTTCCTGCAAGCCTCTCCATTCAAACACTGACTCCATATCCGGGACCTTCAACATGACAAGGTAATCGATATAACTGAATAGTGACTGGTAAGGCCCTGCCAGTTGCGTGTTGACATACTGCCTCCAGCGCGCGTCGCTGTCGTCGCTCACTTCCAGTTCATTTAAAGGCTCTTTAAGTTCGCTTTCATGTTGCGCTTGCGCGCCCACGCACCACCCTTCAAACAAAATAATATCGGGAGACTGATTAATGACTCGCCATGCATGTTCAGGTAACCGATCATCATCGGCCTTGCTAAAGACAGGAATAGTCACGCCGGTACTACCAACGCCTTTGGTTAATTCAGACAAGATCTGAGTACCCAAAGACACATCATGTGTACCGGGTACACCGCGCACGCTTAATAATGGATGGATATCATTTGCGAGATTGTTACGCTCCTGCCTCGACAAGTACAAATCATCTATAGAAACACTGACAACTTTTTTATTGAATGCTGTAGACAGGAATGATTCAAGGATTTTGCACAACGTCGACTTGCCGGAACCTTGCGCACCATTAATACCGATGACCAATGGCTTATCGATATGCTTACTTGCCACCCAGGCAGTAAGTGGTAAATAGACGTTTTCAAACTGTGGAAGAATATCTTTAGACAGGTTTTCCTGCTCAACCATATCGACGAACACTGACCAGCAACGGGAATGATATTCCCTGTACTGTTCATCATCCGCCATGGTTTCAAGACCAGGCCAGTTTGTGGATATTGGTTGCGCTGTCGCCATGTTTGTATTCATAAGCACTCTCTGCCATGAATACTGCATAAATGATGCCTGTTTCTATAACTCGCTGTTTATTATGATGTCTTTATATAAATAGACTGCTACATGACCTGAACAGGGCATGGTCCGCACTGCATTGGTGCAATAATAAGGGCGTCGTGGCGACAACACAGTACCTAAATAGATGGATACTGGTTAATGCGATGACTCACTAGTGATGCATTACTTTTGGTGTCTGGAACTGCTGCAAAAACTTTTCCCTGGGAACGGGCTTGCTGAAATAGTACCCCTGCATCTCTACACAACCATGCTCGCGCAGAAAATCAATCTGTTCCTGTTTTTCTACACCCTCAGCAATGACATATAATCCCAGGTTTTTTGACATCGCAATAATTGTCGCAACAATTGCCTCATCATCCTTATCATCAGGGATATCCATCACAAATGAGCGGTCAATCTTGAGGCGATCAATCGACAGTCGCTTCAGGTAACTCAGCGACGAGTAGCCGGTACCGAAGTCATCAATCGCCAGGGAAACACCCAGGCCCCTTAATTGATTCAATGTAGAAATGACTTTTTCAGTGTGTTCCATGACAAAGCTCTCGGTAATTTCCAGTTCCAGGTATTGTGGATCCAGACCGGTTGCCTTTAATGCATTTTCCACTGTTTCAACAATTGCGCTATGGGTGATCTGGTAACCCGATACATTCACCGTCATACGTAGTGGTGGATGACCATCCTCCTGCCACGCCCTGGCCTGCAAACAAGCAGCCTCCAGCACCCAGGCACCAATCGGCTCAATCAGCCCTGTCTCCTCGGCAAGGTCGATAAACTTGTCAGGCATCACCAGGCCTTTCTCCGGATCATTCCAGCGCAGTAATGCCTCGGCTCCAATAAGCTCACCACTCGTAACATCAACCTGTGGCTGGTAATAAAGTTCCAGCTCATGATTGTCCAGTGCGTGGCGTAACCTGTTTTCAATATGGAAACGTGTCTCTGCGTACTCGGCCAATTCTATTGTATAGAATTTATAACGGTTCCTGCCCTGCTGTTTGGCCTGGTACATTGCCATATCCGCATGTTTCACAAGACTCTCGGTATCATCACCATCATCAGGGAATATACCGATACCGATACTGCCCCCCGTGACGACTGCCTGACCATCTATATCAACAGTCTTCGCCAATGCCTGGAGAAGTTTTTCAGCGACTATGCCCGCATCTTCAGGGTGAGCGAGATCTTCAAGAATAACCGTGAACTCATCGCCACCGAGTCGTGCAACCGTATCCTGTGCACGCACAGTATCCGTCAGACGTTTTGCAACTTCCTGCAGTAAGTAGTCACCCGCCTGATGCCCAAGCGTATCATTGACATTCTTGAACCTGTCCAGGTCAATAAACATAAGACCTGTCCTGACCCCCGTACGCTCCGAACGACTACAGGCATGCTCGAGGCGATCATTAAACAACATCCTGTTGGGCAGGCCGGTCAGCTGGTCATACTGGGCCAGGTTCTGGATATATGCCTCTGCATTCTTCTTCTCGGTGATATCCGAGAAAATACTGATGTGCTGAATAATGTCACCCTGATCATCTCGGACCACACTGATGCTGTGCCAGGCTGGAAAAACTGTTCCATCCTGGCGACGATCCAAAATCTCACCTTCCCACGTACTGTCATCATTGAGCGATTGCCATAGGGTCTTGTAAAAGTCCGCATCATGCTGTCCCGACTTGAGCACATCATTCGGGCGTTTACCCACAACGTCGATGGCCTCATAGCCGGTAATCCGGGTAAAGGCTTCATTGATACGCAGTATCCTGTTATGGGAATTCGTAATCATGATCGCTTCAGCCGTATGACTGAAGACATTGTCAGCCATTTTCAGCTCGGCCTCAGCTTGCTTGAGTTCACTGATATCGTGAACAATGCCGACCATGTAACGGGCTGCACCCGCCTTATCCCTGAACACATCGCCACGTTCCTGCACAATACGTACCGAGCCATTCGGATTAACAACACGATGTTCGATACTGTAAGGCTCATCATAAACAACCGACGCATTGACGGCATTAACGACATTTTCCTTGTCATCAGGATGAATGGCATCGAGAAAAGCATCATAGGTCGGTTCAAATGACTGTGGCTCCAGACCAAAGATATGAAACATTTCGTCAGACCAGATAATCGTGTTGGTTTCGATATCCCATTCCCAGCTTCCAAGGTTCGCAATCTGCTGGGCCTTTTTCAGGATGCCTGCGTTATGCCGCACAATATCCTCAGATTCCTTGCGCTGAGAAATATCGCGCAGGGTCGTAATCGCCTGGGGCTCGTTACCACGCACTGTATAATTCAGACTAATCTCGATCGGAATTTCTTTGCCGTCCTTTGTTTCAGCAACAAATTCCTTGTCATCCATGAATGGCCTGCGCACGGGATCATTAAAGGATTCATCCCTGATCCCCCTGTGCCAGTTTCGATAGCGCTCAGGCATTAATGACTCGACTTTCATGCCTTCCAGCTCACCATGTTCATATCCGAACAGTTCAACAGCCCGCTTGTTAGCCTCCCGAATACGACCGGTTTTGTCGACAATCAACATTGCATCCGGTGCCGCCTCAAACAAATCACTCAGGTATTCGCCTGTCTCCTGTAATACATTACTTGTGTTGACGGTCTGTCGTAATAAATACAGCACAACCCATGCAGCCACCAGCGAGAGAGGAAACAACAACACACCCCAGCGGAGATAGCCGATTGTTCGGTGAAGAGCATCATTGGTACGTTGCTCCTGTTCGCGGCTGAGCAGCAGCATATCGTCCTGCAAGTGCCTGAGCGCTGCGAGAGCAGGTTGGTCATTTACCCTCACCAGGGCATCAATGCCCTCCGACGACTTTCCTTCTGCGACAAGTTGCTTGGCGAGTGCAAAGTTGGCCGCATACTTGTTGATGATGTCTTCAATTGCATGCAGTTCGCTGTCATCACCATGATGCGTTGTCAGGTGAACGTCTCTATAAAGTTCGAGCGACTTGTAGGTATCACGCAAGCTAATTTCAATGCGAGGAGTCAGGCTGGCATCACGACGAAGTACGTAATTCTTATAATTATGAATAAACCCGCCATAGCCGAAATTCGATTCAATACGGCTTAAGTGGTAAGAAGACTTTGCCGCCTTTCGGTTGTATTCCTCCCACTGCGATTCGATCGCGCCAATACGCTGGGTCAAATAAAGCCCGTAGAGCAGCAACACAGCATTGAACACGAGCGTCACTATTGCAACAACAATTACCTTACCACGGAATGAGGTAGTGAGATTGCGTCCTGACTGCTGTGAATGTCCGTTATGACCGTGCCCGGTTTTGAACATCATATGACCTTCGAAAGAATAAATAACGGCTTTGAAATGTAATCAAATGTCTAAACTATCAAGAGCGGTTACTGATCGTTGTTTCTACCTTATTTAACGGACAAACCCACAAAAACATTAGTACTAAAGTATTAGTGTATTTGGCGGGCTAGATTGAGAGGAATGATGAATTACTTTAATAACAATAAGATAGAAATACCACCATAATCTATCAAAGAACAACACGTTATCTGTTCGTGGAAATGTAAACCATGCTGAAAATGATTTTTTTATCCACGCACATGGACAGTAAAAGTGCTCAGTTCGATTCGTATGAAATCAATGACAGATGGAATGCCACGAGGTGCTGCTAACAGCCGTTTAGAACAACTTGCACGCCGGCCCACCCTTGCTTGCCAGCACGCTGCTGATATCCGGGTGGTTCTGAAGTTTGGTGAGGATATCTTCGTAGAGCTTGTCGGGGGTATTGTTGGCAAAGATAAGATCCACAGAACCGTCATCATTAGCCTTGTAGGTCGCATACTCTTCGCTACCATCATAATCGAACAGGATGTTTGCCGTGGCGGCATCGGCCTTCAGGGCCTCATCGGCATGCAGATTCGGGGTAAGACAAGCAAAGCAGAACAACAGCAGAATAATATGACTGAATTGTTTTATGATTTGTCTCATTGTCAGGTTGCACCAAATTCAAATTAGGAATGCCGTCATTACGAGCACAGCGAAGCAATCTAGTTGTTATTACACCATTCAGGAGATTGCTTCGCTGTGCTCGTAATGACAGTTTAGACAATACACTTTCTATATATTATTCGTCGGTTACACAACCTTCAGAAGCCGTCTTGACGTTCTTAATGAACTTGTAAAGCGTGCCACGCGTAGCCTTGTAGGGCGGCATTTGCCACTCAGAGCGACGCTTGATCATTTCTTCCTCGGACACAGCCACATCAAGTACACGCGTTTTGGCATCAATGGTTATCTCGTCACCATCCTTGATCAAGGCAATCGGCCCACCTTCCTGGGCCTCAGGCACAACGTGACCGATAATGAAACCGTGCGAACCACCCGAGAAACGACCATCGGTAATCAGGGCAACGTCTTTACCCATACCTGCACCCATGATGGCTGAAGTCGGGGTCAGCATTTCCGGCATACCCGGTCCACCCTTCGGACCTTCGTTGCGGATCACGATCACATCACCCTTCTGGATCTTGCCGTCTTCGAGACCCTTGAGCATGTCTTCTTCACAATCATAGACACGTGCCGGGCCGACGAAACGCAGGCCTTCCTTACCCGTGATCTTCGCCACCGAACCACCCGGTGCCAGTGTCCCCCTGAGGATCTGGATATGCGCAGTTTCCTTGATCGGCTTTTCCAGTGGCAGGATGACATCCTGGCCCTCGACCAGCCCCGGCAGATCAACAAGATTCTCGGCAATTGTCTTGCCGGTTACGGTCAGGCAGTCACCATTTATCAGTCCATTCTCCAAGAGATATTTCATCACGGCAGGTGTACCACCCACGTTGTGCAAATCTTCCATAACGTACTTACCAGACGGCTTCAGATCAGCAATAAACGGAACGCGATCCGAAATGGTCTGGAAGTCATCAATGGTCAGATCAACATCGACGGCACGCGCCATCGCGATCATGTGCAGTACCGCATTCGTTGAACCGCCAAGTGCCATGATGATAACGAGTGCATTCTCGAACGCCTCACGCGTCATGATGTCGCGCGGCTTGATGTCTTTTTCGAGCAGGTTGCGCACGGCATGACCGGCGCGGCGGCACTCCTCAAGTTTGCCAACATCCACGGCCGGTGTTGAAGAACTGTAAGGCAGGCTCATCCCCAATGCCTCAATGGCAGAAGCCATCGTGTTCGCCGTGTACATACCACCACATGAACCCGCACCCGGGCAGGAGTTCTCGACGATCGCCTGACGCTCATCGTCATTGATCTTACCGGCAATAAACTCACCATAACTCTGGAAGGCAGAGACGATATCGAGGGTCTGGTCTTTCAAATGGCCTGGCTTGATGGTGCCGCCGTAGACCATGAGTGATGGGCGGTTCAGGCGTCCCATCGCGATCAGTGCGCCGGGCATGTTCTTGTCACAACCCGGGATGGTGACAAGGCCGTCGTACCACTGACCACCCATCACGGTTTCAATCGAATCGGCAATGACCTCACGTGACTGCAGCGAGTAGCTCATGCCCGACGTGCCCATTGAAATACCATCGGACACACCAATCGTATTGAAACGCATACCCACAAGATCAGCCTCGTGCACACCCTGTTTGACGAGCGCAGCGAGGTCATTCAGGTGCATGTTACAGGTGTTACCTTCCCACCATACACTGGCAATACCGACTTCGGCCTTGGCCATATCCTCACTGGAAAGCCCTGTGCCATACAGCATGGCCTGCGAGGCACCCTGTGATTTTGGTTCTGTGATACGGGAACTGTACTTGTTCAGCTTGTTACTCATGGTTCACTCCGGTCGCGCCCTACATCCTCGTTTGGCGCCCTGATTTTATTCAATAATACCCCTAGCAGGGGTGGGAATTAGCTGCCTTCTCAGGCAAACTGTGCCACACAGGCCAGTCAACAGGCGGCAAAGGATAGCAGAAAAGTACGTAAAAGGCTGCGTTGTACAGCGTATCCAGGCTGGCAGGAAAGATTAACCTTATTAATTAAAGATTGTTGAGGAGTACAACATGAGTATTGATCGTATTGTCATGGCCTTTGCCGGCACCGTTATCCTGGCCAGCGTTGCACTGACCCACTACCACAACCCTAACTGGATGTGGCTGACCGTATTCGTCGGTGCCAACCTGCTTCAGGCCGGTTTCACACGTTTCTGCCCACTGGCAACCATCCTGAAGAAAGGCTTTGGCACCAAGCCAGGCTGTGCATTCGAGTAACACTCACGGGGGTGGCCCTGCCGTGTCACCCTGCCTTTACCCTGCCTCGCGCATAATATGAAAATCATCGAGGTCATTGCTGACCAGGGCCACCTTGATACCATCATGGGGATTGCCGATCAGCATGGGGTGATTGATGCCTGGCCGGGTGCCGTCGCCGAAGATGGACGCTGCGCCGTGCGTATGCTGGTCACTCCTGAATCCCGCCAAACAGTACTTGATGCCTTGCAATCTGTACTTGGCACAAGTGAAACAGCACGTATTGTCGTATTACCCGTTGAAGCGAGCCTGCCCCGCGTCGAAGATAAAAATGATGAGGCCGAGGCAAGCCGTCGCAAGGCTGCCCTGAGCCGTGAAGAACTCTATAACGATGTCAGCAAAAGTGCCCGGCTTGATGGACGATTCCTGCTGCTGGTTTTTTTATCCACGATCGTCGTTGCCGTCGGTCTGCTCGAAGACAATGTCGCCGTTGTCATCGGCGCAATGGTCATTGCCCCCTTCCTCGGTCCGAATATCGCGCTCGCCCTGGGTACTGCACTCGGTGATAACTCACTCACCTGGCAGGCATTGAAGACCAACCTCGCCGGCATGGCCCTTGCGCTGTTGCTCAGTGTAACGCTCGGGGTATTCTGGCCTTATGAGGTTGATAGCCAGGAAATGCTCGCTCGTACCGACGTCGGGCTGGATTCAATTGCCCTGGCACTGGCCTCCGGGGCTGCTGCGGTGCTGTCGTTAACCACCGGGCTGGCCAGTGTTCTTGTCGGTGTCATGGTCGCGGTCGCGCTGCTGCCACCAACTGCCACGCTCGGCTTTATGCTTGGCAGTGGTCAGAATGAACTGGCAATCGGTGCCGGCCTGCTGCTGGCTGTTAACATCGTCTGCGTCAACCTGGCTGCAAAAGTTGGCTTTATGTTCATGGGCATCCAGCCACGCACCTGGCTCGAACAGCAGCGCGCACGCCAGTCCATGACAAGCTATATCCTCGTCTGGCTGATACTACTTATTGCACTGACCATCCTGATTTACCTCCGTACCCGCCTCGGGCAGGCTTGATCTCCTTATATATGAAGGTATGATTAGCCGCCTTAATATCGACTATTCGGAAATAATTACCATGCGTACCCTGTTTATCGCCCTGCTTAGCAGTGTTTTTCTCTGTGTTTCGTCACTCGGTCATGCCGAAAACCAGTTACCGTGGTGGTGGAGTGACAGCTGGTGGGAACAGGGGCAGATCGAGGTGCCGACGAACCACGCCATCAAGACAGAATGGACCACTGTTTCACATGATGACAGTGAAATCCCGGTCATGGTGGCACGTCCGAATGACAACAAGAAATACCCCGCGGTATTGTTCCAGCATGGCCGTCGCGGTCTTGATGACCTGATCCAGTTACACGTCAAGCGCCTCGCCGCTCGTGGCTTTGTTGTCGTGGCAGGTGATGTGTTCAAGGGCCGACTGCTCGACAACTACCCGATTGAACATGACTATGTGCTGGAAGGCGACGTCAACAGCGTACTCGACTACCTGATGACACGTAAGGACACCAGCAGTAAGAAGGCCTGCATCTATTCACATACACGTGGTGGCTACTACTCGCTCAAGGTCGCGGTAAAATTCAAGCGCCAGGATAATGACCTTGCCTGTTACGTTTCCTACTACCCGCATATGCAGGATCCGAACCTGCCGGAGCCGGCACAAGTATACCGCTATGCCGTTGAAGCGAACGACATGAAGCTGCCAACGCTGATCTTTATCGGTGAGGACGAACAGTACCAGCGTCGCCGTCCGATCGAAGCCTCGATCAAGGCCATGCAGGATAACAAGGTCGATGCACAGCTGATTATCTACCCGGGTGTTGGCCGCGGTTTTGACTTCCGCCCGGATAACGTTCGTAACTTCGCCGATGACCTGGCTTCAAAAGATGCCATCATGCGTGCAACGAACTTTATGCGGAAGAACCTGGGAACGAAATAATTTTTATTTGTTTTTCAAGAAACAGGACGTTTAATTGGGGGTGTCGATATTCAGACAGTTTTACCACTAAGGACACAAAGTTACTCAATGTAACTGCACTAATCATTATTAGAACATGGTTTGACTAACGTCGTGACCTTTGTGCACTTTGTGGTATAAAACTGCCGAAATAAAAAATAAGCGCCTGAATTTTGCTTCATCATTGAAACAGATTTAATTCATCAATCATCGTTCATCAATCATAGATCTGCAATCAGGTAAGGTGGCGTCTTCCCTGACGCCGGTCGAACACACAACCCTGTCGTGTTTTATTATTATCTGGCTGGCGCGATTATCTTCGATAACTGACGTCGTCGATGTGCGAGCAGGCTTTCATAGATCATGCCGAGCGGATTTGTACTTGACTCGTCTTTGGCTCGAATCTCATCCAGGCAGCAATTGAAGTAATTAATCTCTTTGCGGATGGATTCTTCAAAATGCTTTGATGAAGAAAAATCTGCTTGTTGTGATATGGCCATACTCCGCCTCCTCTCTCGATACCTCGTTAAAAACATATAGCTAAGGTATCAGGCCGAACAGGAAAAACAGGGACGGAGTTCACATCTTCATGCGAACAGGATCACAAAACAGGTAAGTTACTTAAGTTTCAGGCAGTTCTACGGTCAGATACGGTTTTAACCGTTGATATAACACAGCCCTGAACAAGGCGATGCTGGTGCAATTGATCCTGAATATCAGGGTTATCCATCAAATTCTGGACCGAAATTTTACCGAGAAAACCAAGGATTTGTTCACTCAGGTCCCACCACATCTCGTTATAGATACTCACCTCATATCCGGATGCAGGTGGACGCTGCAGGTGTGATTCATGTACGGCCATCAGGATCATATCCATTGTGATCGCTGACATCGGCTGTGCCAGCTTATAACCACCACCCGGGCCACGTACACCGACAACCAGCTTCTGATCGCGCAAGCTGGCTAAAAGCTGTTCCAGGTATGAAGATGAAATCCCTTGTTGCTCGGTTAACTCCGCAAGTGTTACCGGTCTGCCACCCTCGCGAAGGGCAAGTTGCAACATGGTTTGAATGGCGTAACGAGCCTTGGATGAAATCTTCATAACTGACTCCGGGAATTCCCCAACTATGACAAGTTAAGCGTACAAATCCTGATGTAAATAGTCAACTATTAATTAGACACAGTATTATTGCTACGGCTCGCAATCACTGTCATCACCGCGTATTATCGGTACACTTATAAAATAACTATTAAAAACAACAACTCGTAGAAACCCATGCATAACAGCCGTGACCTCGAATTGATCCTGAAGTCCCATATTCCTATCGTGGTAATCGAATCCCACGAGGAACGGAGGGTGCTCGATATCCTCACCCGGCTGGTGCTAAAACTGGCCAAACCGGTCTTCCACTGGACAATCACCGAAGGCATCGAGCGCGTTGATATAAAACTCGATCCACAACGCCTGCACAGCGAGCCGACAGATGCCCTGCGCCACATTAAAGCTGCAGAAAAAGATGCCGTATATGTCCTCGCCGATTTTCATCCCTATCTCGACGACCCTGTGCATGTACGCCTGCTCAAGGATATTGCCCTGGATCATCCCAGCACAGGCTCACACATCGTATTGATCAGTCATGAAGTGGAACTGCCGCCCGAATTGCAAAAGTTCAGTGCCCACTTTGAAATGTCTATGCCGGGCAAGGAAGAGCTGGAAAAACTTATTCGTGATACCGCGAGTGAATGGGCGCAGCAGAACAAGGGCAAGAAGGTTCATACGGATAGAAAGACCCTCGATGCAATGATTCAAAACCTTGCTGGTCTGACCATGCGTGATGCACGACGGCTGGTGCGCAACGCGATCTATACCGATGGTGCACTGACCCAAAACGATCTGCCCGGTGTTATGCAGGCAAAGTATGAACTGCTCAATACGGATGGGGTTCTCGCCTTTGAGTATGAGACAGCCAGCTTTGGAGATGTCGGCGGCCTAAGCAAACTCAGTGACTGGCTCAGGCATCGACACGATGTCTTCCATGGCAAGATTGAAAATAAGGGCCTCGATACGCCAAAGGGTACCCTGCTCCTCGGGGTACAGGGTTGTGGAAAAAGCCTTGCAGCCAAGGCGGTTGCCGGCGTCTGGAACGTACCGCTGTTACGCCTCGACTTCGGTGCCCTGTATAACAAGTTCCACGGTGAAAGTGAGCGCAACCTGCGTGAGTCACTAAAGACCGCCGAGGTCATGGCGCCGTGCGTACTCTGGATGGATGAAATCGAAAAAGGCATCGCAGTCGGTGACAACGATGGCGGTACTTCTCGACGTATGCTCGGCACACTGTTGACCTGGATGGCAGAAAAAAAGACGCCTGTGTTTATCGTTGCGACAGCGAATGACATCGAACGTCTGCCACCTGAACTCGTACGCAAGGGGCGCTTTGACGAGATCTTTTTTGTGGACCTTCCCAAGCCCGATGCACGCTGGACAATATTCCGTATCCACATGGACAAACGTGATCTCGATCCTAAACACTATGACGTGGACAGGCTGGTTGCCGAGACGGAAGGCTTTTCCGGTGCAGAAATTGAACAGGCCATTGTTTCTGCCCTCTACTCGGCCCACGCGCAGGAGGAAGAACTGCAAACCAGTCACCTGCTTCACGAAATTCAGACGACGCGACCCTTGTCAGTGGTCATGGCAGAACAAATCGATAAGCTACGTCACTGGGCCAGCGAACGCACAGTGCCTGCAGACTAATCTTGGCTATGTCGACGGATAAATCCGCTGATACTGTCGACGACCTGTTCCTCAATACCATAAAAGCCGTGAGCAGAAAGACCCGCGCATTCATTTAACTTCGCATCCTTGCCACCTGAAAAATATTCAGTGAACACATCGGGTGCACCTGTAAGTTGCTCACGAACCGTACATGTCCCTTCTGCAGGTGTGACCGAGCACTTGTCATCCGTATGTGCCGCGAGCATAACAGGAACCCTGATTTTATCGAGTGCCAATTCGGGTAGTGCCTCACCACTCTTGCTCTGCTTACTGATACATGAGGTCAGCACGATACCATCAAGCTGATCCGTTGCATGAATGGCTGCATTTGCGACTGATACTGTGCCGCGACTTGTGCCAATCAGCCATACCGGTGCGTTTACGCGCAGGCGAAGATAGTTTGCAACGCGAATAATGTCCTGTGCATGTTCAAAGCTGGTCCTGAATCCACCCCACATACCCCGGCTACCGGAGTGGTCAGAAGGCGAATCAAACATGGCGACCGCAAACCCAGCATCCAGAAATCTTTGCCGGCTTCGAACAAGGAAATCATGTTTCTTGCTCGTGAATTTACCTCTTTCCTTCATGCCAAGGTAACCACTACCGCCGGCAAACAGTACAACCGTTGCGAGCGGGTTGTCAGGAATTTCCAGGAAGAACGATTGTGTAACACCCGGACGGGTTGGAAACGTAATGGTGTCTGCAGCAAACAGTACCTGACTGAAAATGATTAATGCTGCGGTGATAATAAATCGAGATAAGCCATTCACTGATTATTGCCTTTAATCAGCCCCGTTATCAGGATGGCAATACTGGCGGATATGAACCCGGGTAATAATTCATACACCGCGAACAGGCCATGGTCATACTGTTTCCAGACCACCACGGTGATGGCCCCGGTCACCATGCCGGCCATTGCTGCATAACGTGTCATAGTTCGACTAAACAGTGAAAACAGGATGACCGGTCCAAACGCAGCACCAAACCCGGCCCAGGCATACGCAACCATCTTCAACACGCTGCTGTCCGGATCGCGTGCGATGATCGCGGCAACAATCGCAATCACCACTACGCCGCAGCGCCCGACCCAGACCAGTTCACGATCGGTTGCGTTGTATCGCCAACAGCTCTTGTAGAGATCATCGGCAAGACTCGCCGAGGCCACCAGTAGTTGTGAGTCGGCCGTACTCATGATCGCTGCGAGGATCGCCGCGAGACAGATACCCGCCGGCAGAGGTTGCAGCAACCTGCCGATGAGTTCGATAAACACTCGTTCACCATCGGCCTGCAGTGCATCACCAAACAGGATGATCCCGGCAAGCCCGGCCATCATCGCGCCGAGCATCGACAGGCTCACCCAGCTCATCGCAATGTGTCGGGCACGCGACATTTCGTCCGGTGTGTGGATGGCCATGAAACGGGCAAGAATATGTGGCTGGCCAAAATAGCCAAGCCCCCATGCCAGCAGGGAGGCAATTGCCAGGCCACTGAGTTCGACACCCAGCTTGTCGGTAAACATGTCGAGCAATGCCGGGTTCACTGCATTAATCGCAGTACCGATATCCATCCCGGCACCGGATATCGCCAGTGCCGGCACCAGTAACAGTGCAAACAGCATCAGGCTACCTTGCAGAAAATCGGTCCACGATACGGCCAGGAAACCACCGAGCAGGGTATACACAACAATGACACTCGCACCGGTCATGACTGCCCAGATGTAAGGCATCCCGAACACACTGTTAAACAGCTTGCCACCTGCAACCAGCCCCGAGGCCGTATAGAAGGTAAAAAATACGATGATGCAGAGTGCCGCGATGATCTTGATCAAGCGGCTGGTATCCTGGAAACGTGCGGTCAGGTAATCGGGAATAGTCAGGGCATTCAGTTCATGACTGAGCACGCGCAAGCGCTGGGCGACAAGACGCCAGTTGAGGTATGTCCCTACCCATAAACCGGCGACCAGCCACACCGCTTCAAGCCCGGAAGCGTAGGCGTAACCGGGCAGACCGAGTAACAACCAGCCACTCATGTCGGATGCACCGGCACTCAATGCCGTTACCCATGCACCGAGTCGGCGCCCGCCCAGGACGTAATCGGCCAGATCACGGGTACGCCGCCAGCCGATATAGCCGATGCCAAACATCACGACAAGATACAGGCTGAATGTTATGAGAATACTGTTGTCAGTGGCGATCGGTGTCACGTATCAGGACCCGGTAATAGTATTTATTACCAGACTGATTAGACCATAAAAAACACCCGGAGACCCATGTTCTGGTCGCCGGGTGAGTCGGAGGAGATCGGTTAGTGTGGGGACGTAGCTCTGTAGTTCTGGAATGACTGCATACTTGAAATTGCCTGCTGGAAACCCTGCCTGGCAGCGCGTGACCACCATGCCATGGCCACATCTATATCCTGTGATACACCCTCGCCGTTCGCATACAGTGCACCGAGGTTGTACTGTGCAACAGGGTCACCCTGCTCTGCAGCTTTGCCCCACCAGATAGCGGCCTCGACCGGATCGGCTGAGACGCCCATGTTGCCATGCAGGTACATAATGCCAAGATTGAACTGTGCGTTGACACTGCCATTATCCGCAGCTTTACGCCACCAGCGCACTGCGTTGACCGGGTTGTGCTGGACACCTTCACCGTTCGCAAATGCCGCACCCATGTTGTATTGCGCCTCGACATGTCCATTCCTTGCGGCACGTTCATACCAGTGCGCTGCCATAGCCGAGTTCAGCCCGCCACCCAGCCCACTGTCATAGAGGCTGCCAAGGTAAAACTGTGCCTCAATGACATCCTGTTGTGCCAGCGGTAATAACTCAAGTCGTGCACTGCGATAGTCGCCGGTCGCATACATAAACAGGGCATGCCGTAACATCTGCTCGAGAACCGGTTGGTGGTCATGCTGCTGACTTTGCAGGGTTGCAGCCGTGCGCACTGCAGCATCCGAGGTGCCGGCAATAAACAGGCTAACGACAAGTAACACAAATGACAGCAGCGACTGACGGCGTGTCATCTTGCGCTGCTGGCGGGCGGTTACGTTAAACTGGTTGGAATTGCGCATACTGGACCTCCATTACGTCGGTACATTTATTGCGTTGTTAGTAGATATAACGTCTTTTTTCGCAATAACTTTAATATTCCTGCATTGTAAGCTGTTGAATCTAATGACTATGATTGTTACAAGATGTAAAATGTTGTGATATGCGGGGCATTCAGAGGTGTCTGCCGCAGATTTCCTCAAGGAGCAGGTGCGTGAGTAAAGCCGGGCAACACCAACAATTTGTCGAATGGTTCCGCCAGTCGTCACCCTATATCCATGCCTTTCGTGGTCGTATGTTCGTGGTCGCCTTTGGCGGTGATGTCGTCGCCGATCCTGGTTTTCCGGGCCTGATCCATGACCTTGCCCTGCTCAACAGTCTTGGTGTCAAACTTGTCCTCGTCCACGGTGCGCGTCCCCAGGTTGAACAACGTCTGAAGGAAGCCGGTGCCGGGCTTGAATACGTGAACGGCCTGCGCATTACTGATGATGCCGCACTGCCCTGCGTCAAACAGGCTGTCGCCAGTGTCAGGGTCGAGATCGAGGCACTGCTGTCCATGGGCGTGGCCAACTCACCCATGGCCGGCGCCAAGGTGCGTGTTGCCTCCGGCAACTTTGTTACCGCGCAACCGCTTGGTATTCATGATGGTGTCGATTACCTGCACACGGGCGAGGTACGCCGTATTGATGTCAACGGCATCGAGCAACAACATGCACACAACTCGATCGTATTGTTATCTCCGCTCGGCTATTCACCCACCGGGGAAATCTTCAACCTCGGCCTGCGTGATGTTGCGGCGACTGCGGCCGAACAATTACAGGCCGATAAACTCATCTACCTGACGGCCTCGTCAGGCCCTAAAGGTGTGCGCAAAAAATCGCTGCGGCAGATGTCAATTAACGAGGCAGAGGCCTTTCTTGCCAAACGCTCTGCTCCTGACAGTGACTATGACAAGGATCTGCAAAGCGCGATCCATGCCTGCCGTCATGGTGTACAGCGCGCGCACCTGATCGACTGGCACATCGACGGTGGCATGTTACTGGAACTGTTCACCCGTGACGGCATCGGCACGCTTGTCACCGATGATGTCTATGAAGGTCTGCGCCAGGCGGAAATCCAGGATGTCGGTGGCATCCTCGAACTGATCAGCCCGCTCGAAGAAAACGGCACGCTGGTGAAACGTTCCCGTGAACGACTTGAAACAGAAATCGATCAATTTACGGTCGTCGAACGTGACGGCATGATTATCGCCTGTGCCGCCCTCTACCCGACAGCGAAAAAGGGACTCGTCGAACTTGCCTGCCTTGCAGTGCACCCTGATTACCGTAACGAGGGTCGGGGCGACAACCTGCTCGCCTGGATCGAGCAACGCGCAATCGATTCTGGCGTAGAGAAACTGTTCGTTCTCACTACACGCACGACACACTGGTTCCGTGAGCGTGGCTTCAAGTCCACAGACCTGAAGACCCTGCCGGGCAAGCGGCGCTCACTGTATAACTACCAGAGAAACTCGAAGATATTTATCAAGACGCTCTCTGACTGAACCGCAAAGACCTGCAGGGAATTTAACGTTATACTCGGGCAAGAATAACAACAATGCAGCGAGGGAGCGTAGATGTTCACATTACCGAATGAGCCACAGACCATAGGCCAGACTCTGGACACCGGGTTCAAACTCTATTTTCAGGCCTTCAAACATGTCCTGCTGCTATCACTCATCATGAACAGCATGTGGTTGCTTATCAGCCTGTTCATAGGCCCTATCGAACCCGGCGAAGAAATACTCGGTAACCAGATCGGTATCCTCATCGCGTTGGTCATTATCATCCTGGTTGCCTATAACGTGCTACAAGTCGCCATCATGGATCGTATCCACCACTTCACACAGGGAAGCCTGAATACGATTGGCGAATCACTTGCAACAGGCAAACGCCTGTTTCTGACCATGCTCGGTGCCTCCCTGCTGTATGGTCTGGTCAGTGGTATCGGGATGCTCCTGCTCATAATACCCGGCATCGTACTGGCCATTTATATGGTCCTGTATTCTGCTTCAATCGTTATAGAAGGCTCAGGACCACTTCAGTCACTGCAACGCAGCATGGATCTGGTCAAACAGAACTGGTGGCGCTGTATGTTGATCCTGACCGTTGTCGGTACGGTCTACATGATTCTCTATACGGTGATCATCTTTGCCATCAGTATTTCGCTCGCAATGTCGTCACCCGAGGATATAAACCAGTATGCCTTCTTTTTCGACCTCATCGGTGCCGTCATCGGAACCATTCTGACCCCACTGCTGTTCTCGATGGTACTGGTGATTTTCAATGATCTTAAAGTACGCCGTGAAGGTGGTGATCTCGAGGCACGCATCAACGAGATGGATTAATGATCAAAGGATTTGCAGGACTTCTCTTGCTGCTCATGCCAATAACAGGCATGGCAGCAACTGTTCAGGAAGAGCAGGCGTACCTCGATGCCCTCGGGCAATGCATCAGTATTCAGTTCAAGGACAATGCCTCACCTTCCCTGAATACAGAAATAAATCTTGCTGAAACCTGCCCGGACCTGCCTGGCCTGCAAACGGATCGTGCCGGCCTGGCACCATTTACAGATACAACCAGCCTTAATCGCCTGCTCGACGAACGGCATTTCCTGAACAGCCTTCATCAACCTGACCGAAGCTGGAACATCGATATCAACCTCGTCCGTGAACTGTCAAAAAATTATGACCTGAATGCCGCTATCCGGGAAGAGCCCGGTTGGTGGGAGCGTTTTAAACTCTGGCTCAGGGAAAATTACGGCAGTGACAGCGAAACTGACATGAGCTGGCTGATTGAGTTTTTTGAAGACATATCACTACCCGACTGGCTTAACGATATACTGCCGCAGGTCTCGATCGGCATTATTATCCTGATGGCAGCGGTTATCCTTTATAACGAACTGCGCCAGCTGAAACGTTTCAAGGATCGCGATACGCCACACGGAGATGGCGGTATCATGGATATTCCGGTCACGACGCACACGCTGGACTGGCAGCATGTCCGGACTCTGTCTGCACATGACCAGGCACCTGCAGTGCTGCATTACATTATCCTGCAATTTATCAGGCAGGGCTTGTTGCCAGATAACTACAGTTACACCAACCGCGAGTTCTACCGGCAGCTAAAGAAGGTTGCTGCTGACAAGGCCGATACATTCGCACAGGTTATCAATAGCGCCGAGTTGGCCCTGTATGGCAACCGCTATCCGGATGCAGATGAACTGAAAAAACTGCTCATCCTTGGCGAACAACTGGTCTGCAACGACGAGGCCGTATCATGAAAGACCGCCTCATCACCCTGTTTGGTGGTCTGTTTGCACTGTATATTGCAATTGCCCTGCTGGCACCACCCTCACAACCTGACTTCACCTCGAAGCCATTAAGCACGGACGTCAACCGGCATGGTCTCGCCCTGCTCAAGGACTGGCTCGAGCAAAACAAAATCCCGGTTCATTCACTGCGTCGCCGTTACGACGAAGTACCTAGCCTTGCCGACCTCCCTGACACCGGCAACCTCATGCTGATCAGCCTGCCGGAAAAGATTGCTGCAAGCGCGGATGAACGGGCCGCGCTGCGACACTGGCTTTCACAGGGCAACACCCTGCTCGTCATGGTTGCTCACAGCGATGCACCCGAGTGGGCCAGCGAATCAAACTTTCGCATGCGCTATAGAACCTTCAAGCTGCTCAATACACTTGGCTTTAATATCAGGCAACCTGTCAACGGTGACGAAGATGACAATAAACGCGATCAGGTCAGCCTCGATGATTTTAAACTGACACAACTTGAAAACGCGTCACTTGTGGTCACGGCGACCATGAATTCAGATATACAAAAAATCGCCGTCGATCAAACTGCGTATGCAACACAAGACTGGCTACTGGAACCGCGCGAAGACTACCGGGGTACGCGTACCCTGCTGACTGAAACCGGCAATGCCAATACCGGTGCAATGTGGCAGGCCCGCATTGGTGAAGGTGATGCCATCATCAGTCGCTACGCCGACCTGTTCAGCAATGCCTGGCTCGATGAAGCGGATAATGCACGCCTGTTCAGTTACCTGTTACAACGTCATCTCGGTGAAGACGGTTACGTGTTAATCGATGATATGCACCAGGGCCTGACTGATATCTATGACCCGGATGCCTTTTACAAGGATCCGCGCCTGCACAATACACTGTGGTTCCTGTTCGGGTTCTGGTTGTTGTACCTGGTCGGGCGAACCAACCGGCTCGCGCCACCACGTAACGATGCATCGCCTGCCCATGCTGCTGATTTCATTCGCGCCATGGGTGGTCTGTTTGCCCGACGCCTGAGTAATCCGACAACGGCACTTGGCCTGCTACGGCATTTTTTTAACGAGGTTCGTTACCAGTATGGTCTGCCACAAAATAGCCAGCCCGTCTGGGACATCCTCGATCATGCGCCACGAGTTGCGCACGAACAGATTGAATCCCTGCAACAATACTGGGCAAATGCGCAGCACAACAAAAAACAGGATCTCGTCAAACTCCATAACCAGCTTCGTGAAACAAGGAACCGACTGTAATGACTACACCGGCACAACAATTTGAATCCACTCTGCAAAAACACACGGGTACAGTCGTATTCGGTGCAGATGCGCTCATCCACGATATCTGTCTCGCACTCATTGCCTGTGGCCACGTCCTGTTACAGGGTGTACCCGGTCTCGGCAAGACCTTGCTGGCCAAGACACTTGCCCGTCAACTCGGCGGTGGATTTAACCGCATTCAGTGTACCGCTGACCTGATGCCCTCTGACATGACAGGCGTGAATGTCTTCAACTCGGCCGAGAACGCCTTCACCTTCATGCAGGGACCACTGTTCAGTGATGTCGTACTCGTCGATGAAATTAACCGCACAGGCCCGAAGACACAATCCGCGTTACTGCAGGCCATGGAGGAGTACCGCATCAGTATTGATCGCGAGACCCACACATTGCCCGATGACTTTTTTGTCATTGCCACACAAAACCCGCACGAGTTTGAAGGCACCTACCCGTTACCGGAATCACAACTGGATCGCTTCATGCTGCAGTTGCATATGCACTACCCGAATGCAGACCACGAACAGCAGATTCTGCGTGCCTATGACACGCCGGGGAATACGCATACACGCGATATTGAGGTTACGCCACTGCCCGAGGGTTTACTTGCACAGGCACGTGAACAGGCCACTGCCGTCACTGTCTCTGATGCGATATATCGCTATGTCAGTGACATTGCCTCCGCCAGCCGTGTGCATAACCAGGTTAACCTTGGCCTTTCAAGCCGCGGTGCACTTGCGCTGATGCGTACCGCACGTGTTGAGGCAGCACTGCGCGGCGGTGATTTTGTCAGCCCCGATGACATCAAAGCCGTCGCAATGCCGGTAATGGCACACCGCCTTATCCTGTCTGCCGATGCCATGCTCGAGGGAATACAGCAGGCGGGACTGGTCGAGGAAATCCTCAACCAGGTCGATGTACCGCGCGACTAGTATGTAATCTGCCATGAGTCTTGCCGCACGCAGCTATTTTATTCTCGCCCTGATTGCCCTGCTCGGGATCGTCGGTCAATGGGCCGGAGCAGAGCTTGCGCCATTATGGCGTTACCCTGCTGCCGTGTGGCTGGTTGCCATTGTCTATGAGGGCCTGCGTGCCCGGCTTCTGATGAGTCGTGTCCAGCTGGTAGCCCCTGAGCGTGCAGCATTGGGACGAACACTCTCTGGTGAGATCCGGATTGGTAACCCTTCTTCGCAGACCATCAAGATAGAAACGATGCCAGACCTGCCCGCCGAGCTGACCACCCTGCGCACGATCAGTCATTGGCGTATCAATGCCGGAGAAGAACAAGGCCGCCCCCTTAAAGTCCTGCCACAACGACTCGGTGAATGTCACTGGCAACACCTGTACACACGCACACTCGGCAAGCTTGGACTCGCCTGGTGGAACCGCCGCGTCGACCTGCCAGACACTCTTAAGGTTGAACCCGATCGCCTACAGGGCGATGAGCGACGCATCGGTACGCAACAATGCGGCGATATCAACCGCAATGTCTCGGGTACGGGGCATGAACTACTCGGCATGCGCGACTACCATCCCGGCGATCCTCTCAAGGCTATTGACTGGAAGGCTACTGCACGAAGCGGTAAACACACTGTACGCATTTTCAGTGAAGAGCAGCATCTCGAACTCATGTTATGCATTGACGTTGGGCGCACGAGTGGTATGCAGGCCGGTAACCTGACACGCCTGAACCATTACGCAAACATCGCCGCACGACTTGCTGAAAAAGCCATACTTAACGGTGATCATATCGGCATTGTTGTATTTGCTGACAAGGTACTCGCAGATGTAGCACCGGGCCGTGGCGTTGCGGCCCTGCACCAGGTACGCAAGGTGCTTGAACGCCTGCAAACTGTACCGCGAGAATCCAATCCACTGAATGCCGCGCTGCGTGTACGTCAACTTGTCAGGCAACGTAGCCTCGTTGTCATGTTTGGTGAGATTGATGAAACAACCGCGGCACGACAATTACTCCGCGCGACGCAATTACTCACCCCGAAACACCTGCCCCTGCTGGCAAGCACGCATGATCGCGAGATCGAAAAACTCTACACTGAGACGGCCAATGACTGGCTTGATCCCTACCACGCATTTGCTGCGCGTGAATCGCGTCATGCACGGCAGAAAACCAACCTGCAGTTACAACGCCTCGGGGCACATATCGTTGAGACCTACCCCGAACACCTCGACCAGCGCCTGCTGCATTACTACGACGAACTGCGAGAGCGGCATAGCGTGTAATCGTTATGCCGTAAATTTCTATTAACAAACCTGTAATAGACCCAATTAACATAGTATTTTTCCTTCCACATCCACTTAGTCTCCCCTCGCAACACATGCAGTGAATGCCTGCAAAACATCTGCTACTATAATAACTTACCGATGTCGCCAGCAATAAAGCGAGCGTCAACATGGCATTAGGACACACTCAGGAATACCGCACTGTATTCAGGCAACATTTATTATCCGTCTTGCTGCTATGGCTTTCGGCTCTGCTTGTCGCCTGCGACGCCAGCACAGATACAGAGTTGGTTGATCTTGAAGATCAGGTTAGCGATGAAGAACTGGTACAATTTGCAGTAAGTCCGCCCAAGGGTACTGACTATAAAACCTTGTGTTTCGGATTCGATTTACGCGCCAGTCCCCTTGAAGATTCACGCCAATACCTGCCTTTCCTGAATTACCTGCAAGCCTCAACAGGTTATACATTCGAATTACGTTTTACTCCGAAAGGCAGCTCGATAATTGATGATCTTGGTAGCGGCAAGGTACATTTTGCTGCCATTGGTGCTGTCAGTTATATCCAGGGCAATAAGAAGCACGGCCTGATCAGCCTCGCGCGTGGATTAAACCGGCAGAACAAGGCTGTATATAAGTCCATGATCGTGGTCCATCCTGATAGCTCAATCAAGACGATGGCCGATTTGAAAGCCAGGCGTTTTACCTTTGGCAGTGTTGATTCAACCCAGGGTCATTTGATTCCCCGTATCATTCTGGGCGAAAACGGAATTACCCTCGATGATCTTTCCTCTTATGAATATACCGGGTCACACCTGAATTGTGCTAACGCAGTAGTATCACGTAAATCTGATGCCTGTGGCATGCAGGACACTATGGCTAGAACAATGCAACAACAGGGGCTAGTCAGAATATTGCACGAATCGGATTATTTCCCTTCAAGTGGCATTGTCGTAAATCCGAATGTCCCCCCCGAAATTATCGCCAGGGTGAAACAGGCATTAATCAATTTTGAGCCAACCGGGAAACATAAAAATGGTCTTTATCACTGGGCAATGACAGAAATGCCAAATGGCTTTACCAGTTCAAGTGATGAGGATTACCAGGAATTAAGAAAGTGGCTCATTAATCTCGGCTTAATTGAATCATGATTCTGGACTGATATGATAAACCTGTTTACATGAAACTATCTGCAAAAATAACTGCCCTCGTTTGCTTGCTTGCATTCCTGTATGCAGGTGCTTCTATCTTGTTGAATAATTACCTGCTACAGAAATACCTGAATAACTCCCAGGCCGATTGGACAAATACCCTGACCCATGCGATAGCCGAAGGCATTGCATTGGACACTATCAATAACAATAAACTGAAAGCCAGTGAGCAATTAAAATCAATTGTGAAGCTCGATCAAGCTCTCGAATATGCCTATATCACTGGTTTTGATGGCAAGCTGTTCGTTCACACCTTTGAACAGGGCTTTCCACGATTCCTGTTGGGACATCTTAAGCATCATGAGGACAGTTCACATGAACGTCTCCGTTTTAGAACCAGGTCAGGGGAAATTGAAGAAATTGATATCCCTCTTATCAAAGGGATGCGTGCGCATCTTCACATTGGCGTAAATCAGAATAAAATCAATTCTCTGATAGGAAAAACACGCGAAGACACTATTATTGTGTCACTACTGATTACACTTCTGGGAACGGTACTTGCTGTTTCCATCGGTCACCGGATCACTGAGCCGCTGGCAAATTTGGCCGCACGTATGGGGGCATACGGAAAAGGCGACGCCGAGGGAAAATTATCCCTGAAATACTCAAACCCTGAGATAGCTGGGCTCGTTAAGTCTTTTAATAGCATGATCGCAGGTCGTGCAAAACTGGAAAATGAACTGAGTGAGAGTGAATCTTTCATTAACATGCTGTTCGAAACCTTACCGATTGGACTTGCACTTACACGTATGGACGGTTCAATTGTCGATGCTAATCATTCCTATGCGAGCATCCTGGGACGAACACCAGAAGAACTTGAACAATTGAGCTACTGGGATATCACTCCCGGCGACTATGCGGAAGATGAAGCAAAACAAATAAAACTTCTCACTAAGACAGGACAATACGGCCCCTACGAAAAGGAATACATCCATGCAGACGGCCACCGTGTTCCAGTCAGGTTACAAGGTCGTATCGTCCAGCGCAATGGTGAAGATTTTATCTGGTCGAGTGTCGAAGATATTTCTGCTCAGAAACTTGCTGAACGGGATATACGCCGCTTTAAATCGACCCTTGATGAAACCCTTGACTGCGTCTTCATGTTTACGGCTACTTCACTCAATTTCTTTTATGTCAACCAGGGGGCTATTAACCAGGTAGGCTATGAAGTTGCTGAGTTATTGCGGATGAAGCCGTTTGATATCAAACCGGACTATGATGAGCAGCAATTCCGCGAAATTATTGCCCCCATGCTTACCGGGGACAAGAAAACACTTACATTTGAAACCGTACACCAACACAAGGACGGGCACCTGATACCGGTCGAAATATTCCTGCAATATATCGATCTTGCCAATGAAGAGCCGCATTTTGTTGCGCTGGTCAGAGATATAACCGAACGTAAACTGGTTGAACAAACATTGCTGCGGTCTAATGAAGAACTGGAAGATCTGGTTCAGCAGCGCACAGAAGAATACCTGCGAGCAAAGCTTGAGGCCGAGCGCGCCAGCCAGGCTAAAACAGAGTTCTTATCCTCAATGAGTCACGAACTGCGTACACCTATGAATGCCATCATGGGTTTTTCGCAAATTATTGCCATGAATGCAAAAAGTGAAGAGGTGAAATCAAATGCTGGCGAAATATACAATGCCGGTCAACACCTGCTGGACCTTATAAACCAGATACTTGATCTGTCAATAATTGAATCAGGTAACCTTGAGCTTTCAATCGAAAACATCCCGCTTAAAAAACTTCTGAATGATTGTTTTACATTAATAAGACCATTATCTAAAAAAAGAGATATCCGTATAATCGATAACACCAGCAACTGTGATGCCATCATTATCGTGGCAGACTACACACGTTTCAAACAAGTTATAATAAACCTGTTATCCAACGCGATAAAATACAATCGAGATTCTGGCAGTGTCACAATAAACTGTGATGTGGTCTCGGCAAACCGTTTACGCATATCGATTACCGATACAGGCTTTGGCTTAAGTAAAGAACAACAAAACCGTCTATTTATGCCCTTTGAGAGAATTGGCAGGGAAGCCGGTTTGATTGAAGGAACAGGTATAGGTTTAGTTATTACCAAACGCCTGATAGAAATGATGGGTGGAATGATTGGTATCGAAACCAGTACAAATAGAGGTTCTACATTTTTTATCGAAATCAATCTCACTAATAGCGATATAGAACAGCAATTAATATCTTCCACGCCATCCATGTCTTCTATAGATACTGTGACACCGTCAGACGAACTCTCTTCTGTAAAAACCATTCTCTACATTGAAGACAACCCTGCTAACCTGAGAGTCGTAGAGGCCGTTATTGAAAATCAAGATCGTTACACGCTTATTTCAGCACACAATGCTTCCACTGGATTGGAATTGGCCGAGACTCACCAACCCGATATCATACTTATGGATATCAACTTACCTGGTATAGATGGCTATGAAGCCTTGAAGCGATTACGGCTCAAGGAAAACACCCGAAATATTCCGGTCATTGCCGTCAGTGCCAACGCAATGGAACGTGACATCAAACGGGGAATAACTGCCGGTTTTGAACACTACCTCACCAAGCCTTTTGATGTCATCGAACTGATAAATACGCTTGATAAAACCTTACTGAGTTCCTGAACAAACCCGTCGTTTCCCTGTGTAGAAGGTTCATGTTGAATCCGAATGAACTCTGCTCGGCATTGCAAGGCCAGCAACCATTTATTAAACGACAGCCAGCTCAACAGGTTAGTTGTTAATCCAGGATTTCATCTCCAGGCCAACACCTCAATATAACTAACTCTTTGTATTTATTAGTATGTTTTCCCATTTGCATTCGGTATCAATTTCCATATTAGATTCAATAAATATCTAAATTATTTATGGTTTTGGTCGATAAGGTTAATCAAGTACTAGCTAATTTGTTCTATCTGGAAGAGTGAGTGACCAAATATGACGTTAAAAAAACGCTTTATCATGTTGGCCGGCCTGTTGGCACTGATCGTGACCATTGAAGGTATCGTACTTATCACAGAGAACGTGAAAATGCTCCATCACGCGACTGACATTACAGAACGTGAGATCCCTGTGCTCAATAAGGCCCACGAACTTAAGCTTGCTGTGGTTCAGGTACAACAATGGCTGACGGACATCAGTGCTACCCGTGGGCTTGATGGGCTCAATGATGGCTTCGATGAAGCAGCGAAAAATGCCCGCCTCTTCAAATCACTCATCAGCGAACTGAGCGAACTCGATAGTGAGAATGCCAGCCGCTACCAGGTCATGCTGCCAACATTTGCCGCCTACTACAGTGCCGGTAAGAATATGGCACAAACCTATGTCGATGAAGGCCCGGACGGTGGTAATAAAATGATGGCACAATTTGATTCAGCTGCCGCGAAAATGACTGAAGAGGTCGACACACTGCTGACCGATATTCAGAGCCGTACCAAAGATTCGTTGAGCATGCTCGAAGATGAATCATTTACAGCTGAAATATCTGTGATTATTGGTTCGGTCGTTGTATTACTGGTTATCGGGCTACTCTATATCATTATGGTGCGAGCCCTCGCAAGCCTGCCCCGTATCGCCGCACAAATGGCTGAAGGAGATCTGACAACATCATTTGAAACAAACAGGAGTGACGAAGTTGGCCAGATCATGAATTCTATGCAGGCGACACGCAACCGCCTGCTGGACATGGTGTCACAAATCACAGGGGCAACGTCACGCCTTTCATCCACCTCAGGTCAAATGACCACTGTTTCATCCCAGACACGTGACAGCATCCAGCAATTACATTCTGAGGCTGAGCAATCTGCTACCGCCATGAATGAAATGACCGCATCCGCACAGGAAGTTGCCAACAACATCACACATGCTGCACAAGCTGCCCAGGATGCAAATGAGGAAACATCATCAGGACAACAGATTGTAGATAAGACAATCAATGAAATTAACGGCCTGGCCGCCCAGGTTGAAGGGGCCTCAAACTCCATTCATGAACTGGAACAGGACAGCCAGAATATTTCCACAGTGCTGGATGTCATCAAGGGTATCGCAGAACAGACTAATCTACTGGCACTCAACGCCGCTATCGAGGCAGCACGTGCAGGCGAACAGGGCCGTGGCTTTGCTGTGGTTGCTGACGAGGTACGTACCCTCGCCAGTCGTACCCAGGAATCTGCAAATGAAATTAATGACATGATCGAAAAACTGCAAAATGGCGCACGACAGGCCGTCGGTGCCATGAACAGTAGTCGTGAACAGGCACGTTCGGCTGTCGACCAGGCCGCGATTGCTGGCACTTCTCTGAAAACGATTGCTGATTCAGTACGTCGCATCGATGATATGAGCGCCCAGATTGCCAGTGCCGCTGAACAACAAGGTGCTGTTGCCGAAGAGGTTAACCGTAATATTGTCCGTATCAGTGAACTGGCTGCTAACTCTACCGACGGTGCCAATCAGACCGCAACGGCCAGCCATGAACTGGAAGGGCTTGCAGGTGAACTTGAAGGACTGGTTGAACACTTCAAGGTGTAAAGCTTGAGCTATCCGCCTGCCAGAGGCAGGCGGATATAAAAACCTCACCCTTAATCAGAACTCGCGTGCCCTTCATACAAAGCTTCGATCGCCTCGGCAAAACGTATTTCAAGTTGCTTGCGCTTGAGTTTCATTGTCGGGGTCAGCAGTCCATTATCAATCGTCCATGGTTCGAGGCTTAAACAGACAGCATGAACCTGTGACCATGCAGGAAAAGCATGTAATGCTACGGCAAGTCTTTCCAGCACCGTCTTTATGACAGCATCGGCATTGAGTAATGAGGGGTCAGCAGGATCCAGCTTCAGATTTGTCGCGAGTTCCTGCCAGGCGGATGACTGCAACACGATCAGTGCACCAAGAAATGGCCGCCCTTCTCCAATTACCATGGCCTGCTCAAATAGAGGGTCAAGGGTAATCGCAAGTTCCAGGTCGGCCGGTGCCGCTTTTTCACCCGTCGATGTTACAAGAATCTCTTTTAACCTGCCTCGGATGTACAGGAACTCATCACGCAGCTCGGCGATATCACCCGTGTGCAGCCAGCCATCAGCATCGATGGCCAGCTTCGTGGCATCCTCGCGATTCCAGTAACCCATCATATTGCACTTCGAGCGCACCAGTAGTTCACCCTTGTCCGCGAATGTGATTTCTATTCCCTGCAATACCCTGCCCACCGAAGACGGTTCATTCTCATCAAGCAGATTCCCGCTCACGACAGGTGCCGACTCGGTCAGCCCGTAACCCTGCAATAACGGCACCCCGAGACCAATAAAGAACTGTCCGATGCGCTCTGCCAGGGGGGCACCACCACTTACGGCAATACGTAACCGGCCACCGAGTTTTGCGAGTATCTTGTCTGCAACGAGTTTACGCAACACCAGCCAGACTACCCTGTGCCACACACCAACATGTGCTCGACGTCCCTGCTTATGTTCGAAGATCTCCCAGCCGATCTGCACGGCCTTACGTAACAGCAGCTGTGGCAATGCCCCTTCCTTGTTGATCTTCGCCTGCACCTTTGCATAGACCCGCTCATAAATACGCGGCACCGATACAAGCACGGTCGGACGAATCGTCAACAGGTCCTCTGCCAATGCCTGCACTGAACGTGAATAGGCAACGCGGCTGCCTGACATCATCGGGATGTAATAACCCACCGTCCGCTCGAAGGCATGCGACAGTGGCAGAAAAGACAGGAATACGTCACCCGGATAGGTGGGCGTATCTGCAAGGACCGCGTCAGCATTGCTGAGGATATTTTGATGTGACAGCATCACACCTTTTGGTCGACCCGTGGTACCCGATGTATAGACAAGTGTTGCGAGATCCTCTGGCCGGCTCGTATGTGCTGGAGCTGATGTCCCTGTTGCCGCAGCTAACCATGTTTCAACACTACATAGCAGTGAGTCTGATTCAACACTGTGCTCACACTCCAGGCACAACACTCGCTGCAAACCTGACAGCCCCTGACAATGTTCAGCGAGTTCATGCCATTGACTGCAATCACCAATCAGTAATAGCCGCGACCCTGAATCTTCGAGCACATAAGCAATATTCTCTGGTGTGTCGGTCGTATATAACGGCACCACGACCAGCCCGAGAGCCAGTGCGGCCTGTTCAAAACAGACCCACTCGCTACTATTGTTTAGCAAAATGGCCACACGATCACCTGCCGTTACACCTTCCATGCTTATTGCCTGTTGCCAACTGGCTACCCGCTCTGCCATATCCTGCCAGCTATAATCTCTCCAGCACTCGGTGTAGTTATCATATTGTTGATAAGCAATTGCATCGCCACTACGTTCAACGCGTTGACGAAATAGTCCATCAAGCGTTTCGGCCTGTTGAGCCGATATGATATCTAAAGAACCCATACTGCTTTTCATCGCGGACTCCTTTTTTATACTCATTCGTTGTTTTTATCTGCCAACGGCGTTTCATAGCCAAGGTCGGGTTCGCCGCAGTACCTCAATATCTCACTTCTGACTGTATCACGCAGTTGAATTGCAGCCTCCCAGTCTGAACCCTGCGGATTTATCACGGGACATACTGTTACACTCAGTGAACCACGTCGCGGGAACGAGGAATCACCTCGCAATATGGAACGCGAGCCACGGATCACAACAGGCAACACTGGAAGATCCGCCTCGGCCGCCGCAACAAATGCGCCCATCCGGAATGGCAACAGGCCGGGCATACGTGTAAACGTGCCCTCGGGGAAAAATGATAATGACTGCCCTGCCCTGGCGGCCTTCACGAGTTGCTGCGCATCTGCCACGCCACGTCGTGTATCGAAGCGTTCAACAAACACCGAGCCGGTACGTTGTAAAAATAACCGGTTAATGAAACTGCCGGTCAGTTCCTGCTTGGCAACAAAACTGAAGGACATGGGTAATGTCGCCACCAACAACATACCGTCAAGATAACTCGCATGATTACAGCTGATCACACACGGCTGATCCAGTGGGATATTCTCCAGCCCCTCGACGCGTATCGGGGTGCGTGTCAGCCGTGCCAGCAACCGTGCACCACCGCGCATGATAGACCAGCGCCATTTAACCACGGGCACACAGACAACCGCGAGCCATACCGGTGGCGCGAGTAACCAGAACCATACCCAGGCCCAGGCGGCATATAGCGTGTCATTCAGCATGTGCAATGCACGGCGCCACTGCGGTAACAATCCGGCCAGTCCAAGTCGTAACACCTGGCGCCAGACAGCGCGTTGCGGCACACCGACCTTGCCCTGCTCATACAGTTCACGGCTCGCGGCACGGCGGATCTTGCCACTCGATGTTTTCAATACACTATGAGGAGGCACAATCAACACATCATCAGGTGGTGTACCCAGCATATCGGTCGCAACATCAACAACCTGTGTACGCAATTGTTCAATGACATCAGCCCGCGTTTCCCGGCTTTCTGCCATGACCACGATCCGCTCTGTACCCGAGACATCCTCATGACAACCAAAAATGGCAACACAACCCTTGCGGATACCTGCAATATCGCCGACCACTTCCTCAACTTCATACGGATAAATATTTCGTCCGGCACGAATGATGATGTCCTTAACGCGGCTGGTCAGGTAGATATCCCCCCCCGCCATGTAAGCAAGGTCGCCAGAGTCCAGCCATTCACCATCAAACAGCTCACGTGTTTTCTCAGGGTTCCTAAAATACCCACCGGTCGTTGACGGGCCACGAAATTGCAGGCGACCTTCCTGGCGTTCCGGTAGTTCACGTCCAACCGGGTCAACAATACGCACCTGGTAACCGGGTAACGGCTGTCCGCATGCGACAAACTCGAGCGCATGAGCCTGCGCATCTTTTTCCACCACGGCTTCACCCGAGGCATCAAAAAGATCACGTTCAACCCTGTCGATAAGCGGTGCCCGCCCCGGTGGTGGAAATGCCAGGCCGACTGCACACTCGGCCAGGCCGTACACCGGTGCCATGGCCGTGTCACTGAATCCGTAGCGAGAAAAGTGTTCACTAAACCGCCGCACTGTTTGCGGACTGACCGGCTCGGCACCGTTGAAGGCTGCACGCCACGAGCTCAGATCCAGCCCTTCGATGTCACTGTCTGTCACCTTGCTCAGGCACAACTCGTAGGCAAAATTCGGGGCAGCCGATAACGTGGCGCGGTGTTTATGGATGGTCCAGAGCCAGCGCTTTGGGCGCGCCAGGAAGGCCAGTGGTGACATCAGCACAAGCGGACAGGCAAAATACAGGCTGCCCAACCACGCGCCAATCAAACCCATGTCGTGGTACATCGGTAACCAGCTGACAAACACATCGTTTGAATCGACCTTCATCATCTCGCCCATGGCGCGAATATTGGCAAGTAAATCTGAATGCGTGAGCACAACGCCTTTCGGGTTACCCGTACTGCCCGATGTGTATTGCAGCATTGCAACATCCACACCTTGCAAGGTAAACCTGAATGGCTCGGCGCCACTTCCCTCCCTGGCCAGTTGTGCGGGTGTCACCACACGTCGCAATTTCGGGACCTGGGCCCTGAGCAGGCGTGCCACGAACTGTGCCTCGGGCACTGTGATCAGAAGGGGTGTTAATGCATTGTTCAGGATGCCGGCATGGCGACGCAAATGATCCTCGAGTTGCGACATCCGCGCAGGGGGGTAAATCGGTACCGGTATACCACCTGCAAACAGTACACCGTAGAAACTGACAAGATAGTCACGGCTGGTCGGCAACATGACAGCCACCGTCTGGCCGGGCTGCAGATCATGCTGGCGCAATCCGGCTGCGATCGCCTGCGCCTCTTTCTGCAGGGCCTCGTAGGTAATGACCTCTGGCTCATCACCATCACCATACAGGTAGATATGCGGTCGCTGTGGGTGCCTGTCGACGTGCCAGTTCAACACCTCGAGCATGGTACGCGCACTGTGCGGTGTAGCTTCTGACTTCTCAAGCACAGGCTGCCTGATCTCATCATGCGCTGCAGAAGGCTTGATCAGCTCACTTGCCTTGAGAATTTCGTGTAACAGGTCACGGGGTGTTTCCGCGGTAAAGAACGTTTGTTCGGGCAAGCTAAGCTTGAAGCTAGTCTCGACTCGCTGCAGCAATTCGACACGCGACAGGCTGTCAAAGCCAAGCTCCTTGTCGAGGGAACTGTCAATCGTCACCGGTGCAGCATGTCGCCGCTCCGGGTGCATTTCTTTTGCCAGTTGCTGCACTACCTCCAGCAGCTGTTCGACATTTGTCTGTGTCATCTCCATATCACTGACACCAACGCTTTCTGTTTATTGATATTTTTGTACCAGGTACAGAATGTTCTGGCTTCTCCGGCCGGGTTCAAAACTGCCAGGCCACCGAGATTATGCATCACGTGCACTTTCGTGTTGTTCTACTACACAAGAGTGTAGTCAGTGTGTGAAGCCTGTAAACGAAATCTACTTTTTATTATGACGACAGTTCAGTGTACATGGTGTTTTCCCTCGACATGAACCGTGCTGGCCTGTGGCCCCTGCTCACCGACCTCCTCACTAAAATGGACGCTATCACCCTCAGCGAGAGTGTTGAAGTCAACGCCAACAACACTGTTGCGATGGAAGTAGACCTCACGACCATCCGAAGCACTAATCACGCCATAATCCTCATGCGGAAACAGTGTCTGGATCGTTCCATGTGGTACCGTTTCATGCGTCTTCACCTTGTTGCGGTGTTTACGTGCATAATCTTCCAGCTGACGTCGTGCGGCCTTGAAGGCGTCACGTATCGCCACATAGACATCCTCATGAGCCTGGTGTTTATCCGGGTGCCGGTCGGCAATGATCTCTGCGCCCGGCACGGTGATATCAATCTTGATGCCATATAATTTGCCCTGGTGATGATGTTTATGATCCAGGTCAACGGTCACGCGGCAACTCGTAATATGTTCAGCGAATTGTTCAAGCTTTTCTGCCTTTTCACGGATTTTTGCTTCAAGGGCATCGGAGTGGTCCATATGACGAAAGGTTATCTGTAAAGGAATTTGCATCGTGCTCACCCCACTCTATTAATGAATAGAAACCATTTAGTGCTATCCTAGTACAAACATGACGTTCCGCGAATGATCTAAATCAATTATCACACCGGTTAATTGGACTATAGTTACTAATAACGATGATTAGGTGTATTTATTTGCATGTAAGAAAAGGCATGTGAAGCAATGTAACGGACACAATAACGTCTATTTTCAGCAGGGTGATGTATGACTGAGACAGCAAATGAAAAGCAACAATTGATTGTAAAGCGTGACGCATTGCGTGATCGCCTTGATGCCATTGAACGGGACTACCGACAAGGGCTTGATGCGGATTCAGAAGAACAGGCCGTACAACTGGAAAATGCCGAGGTCCTCGAAGGTATTGCCAAATCCACATCGGAAGAACTGCAACGCATCGAAGAGCGGCTCGCTGAATTATCCTGACTACACAGTGGCCTAACGTGACAACGGGTAACCGTTAGCATTTTTTCTCTGTACTGGAGATAAGTGCCTTTTTGTATTCGCGGTGGCGGACCATGACCTCAATCGCCTCATCGATATCATCAGTCACGGTCATGATATCCATGTCCTGTTCCTCGATCGCACCACTGGCCGCCAGGGTATCCTTGATCCAGTCAAGCAGACCGGCAAAGAACTCGCTGCCATAGAGTACGACCGGTATCGGGTAAATCTTCTGGGTCTGGATCAGGGTTAATGCCTCAAACAATTCATCCATGGTACCAAAACCACCGGGCATGCAGATGTATCCCATTGAGTATTTGACGAACATGACCTTGCGCGCAAAAAAGTAACGGTACTCGAGGGCAAAGTTTTGATAACTATTGGGCACCTGTTCAAACGGCAACTCGATATTCAGACCTATCGAAGTACCGTTGCGCTCGGCTGCACCACGGTTACCTGCCTCCATAATGCCCGGGCCACCACCAGTGATGACGGCAAAGCCTTCATCAGCAAGCCGCCGTGAAATTTCCAGTGCAGGTTCGTAGTAGCGGTTGCCCTCAGCAAAGCGTCCTGAACCAAATACAGACACCGCAAAACCAATATCCGCCAGCTTGTCAAAACCCTCGGTGAATTCGCTGATTATGCGAAACATTCGCCAGGATTCATCGCCTTTAAGATCGTCAATCATCTTTCCACCTGAAACTAAACCATCTACTTACATCATAGATGTTCATGCGCACTTACGCACCCACCTACATGCTATACGATACAGGCCCGTCATGTTCGAAACAGGAAATAAAGTGTGCAGAAACCTTAAGTGCCGGCGCTCATGAACGAACACCGGCACAATATGAAATCAATGATTTTTGATTTTAAGATTTGTCTTCGTATTATTTTTCATCAGGTGCGCGTGACGGTGCGATGCCTGTTCAGCCAGTCGCTTCAGTACAGCTTCAAGATCACTGTCTGCCAATGCCTTGATAGATGCATGATCGGCCAGTTGTGATGAAAGTGTGTAGTACGGCGTCTCACCGGGTGACAGGGAAATATCGTCATAGTCGGCTGACACATTGCCTTCGGTCGCAAGGGAAAGGAAATCCTGTACCGTTGCAACAAAAAACTTTTTCACATCTTCAACTGATTCAGATTGGTTTAGCTGGTCACGTAATCGAGGTAAGACCTGGTGTTCATACTTGGTGAGGGACATCATTTGTGTCATAAGCATTCCCCTTGTGTTAATTACTGAACCATTCTACAAGGTCGCAAGGAAGTGCCACCTTGATATGTATCAAGTATAGGCAGAATACTATGAGAAGTAACATCATGAAAAAAATGGGCACAATTTGTACCGTTTTCTGCTTTCTTACTGGATTCACTTGTTTAAATACAGTCAGTTAGCAAACGGTTCTCAACCTTTTATGCAGACAAGCGACGCGAGGCGTGCCAGCTTGTGCCTGCAAGGCCCAATCAGGCAACCTCACAACGACTTAAGCGCCCTGCATGTACGGCCTGCGAAATGCGTATCCCTCACACACCGCGTGCATGTAAGGAACAACAGGCGATTACGCCTGTCACACTAATAACACAGGACTTGCCATACACTTGACCCTGCGGTGTAATAACTCAAACCAATAAAGAAAACTGCCCATGCGTAAAACACTGCCCTTGTTCCTTCCATTCTTGTTTGTTGCCCTGTTTTTACCGGGTATAACCATGGCCGAGAACAAGATAGTCGGGCCACTGGAGATGGTGCGATCAGCCTCTGACGCCATCCTTGGCCGGGTCATTTCTGACAAAGCCATTATCGAAAAAGATCGTGCTCATGTCGTTGAGTTGATAAATGAACTCCTCATCCCGCACATTGATGACAGAACCATTGCACAGCGCGTACTCGGCAAGGTGTGGGATACGGCATCTGAATCACAACGTGAGATATTCGCGCGGGAGTTTCGTCATTACCTCGTGCGTTTTTATGCACAGGTGCTGCTGTTGTATTCCGGTGAGAAGGTCGAATATTCATCCGTTGAGAAGGCCTCGCAACCTGACGTACGTAAGGTATCGAGTATGATCTCACGCACGGGAGAAGTCCCCATTGAAGCGGCCTACCGGGTCGAGTTACGTTCAGTCGAATGGAAGGTCACCGATATCATCGTCGACGGCGTCAGCCTCGTAAAGGCCAACCAGTCCCAGTTCAAACATATGATAGCACGCGATGGCCTCGACAAGGTTTCGAGCATGCTGGAAGCACGTAACAACCGACCGTTCCGATAACACAAATATAGCGGCGTGAATAAATACCATCCCGGGAGACTGGCGCAAAGATGAAACAAAGCCTATTACGCCTTTACGAATACCTGGTATTGCGCCGCGCTGCGGTGTCACTGGCTCTTCTCGGGGTATTGCTCGGCTTTGCCGTCGCCGGTATCCAGAACTTTCAGCTCGATGCCTCGTCTGATTCCCTTGTTCTCGAAAATGACGCAGATTTACGCTACTACCGCCTGGTAAAGTCACGTTATGGCTCCGATGATTACCTGGTCATCAGTTACACCCCAAAGCAGGACATGTTCTCGGAAGCCACCCTGCAACAGATCCGTAGCTTGCGCGATGAGCTTAAGGCGCTGCCACGTGTCGAGTCCGTATTTACCCTGCTTGATGCCCCGCTGTTCCTGAGCCCGCCAGTCTCCCTGTTCGCCATGGGCAAAGACTCACAGGATCTTGAAATGAAAACGGTGGATCTTGAACTGGCACGCAAGGAACTCACGACCAGCCCGCTCTACGGTGAGCGCCTGATGAGTACCGATGGCAAGACTACGGCCATCCAGGTGAATTTCAAGGCCGATACCGTACAACGCAGGCTACTCACAGAACGTGATCGCCTGATCGAGAAAAAATACACGAAGGGCCTCGATTCGGTTGAGACACAGGAACTTGCTGCACTGGATGAAAATATCCGCCAGGAAAACAGCCGCATCCTGCAACAGGAAGAAGAAAACGTCGCTGCCGTGCGCGACATTGTTACCCGCCACAGCGGTGAGGCAGAACGCTTTGTTGGCGGTATCCAGATGATCGTCGTCGACATGATCCGCTTCATCCAGGGTGACCTGGTTACTTTCGGGATCGGCGTAGTACTCATGATGGCATTGACCATGGCGATTATTTTTCACCGCCTGCGTTGGGTCCTGCTACCAACGGCCCTGAGCCTGCTGGCCGGTATAGTCATGACCGGCGTGCTCGGTCTGATCGATTGGCGCGTCACCGTCATTTCCTCGAATTATTTTTCCTTGTTATTAATCATGACCCTGTCCATTGTCATTCACCTCGTCGTGCGATATCGCGAATTGCATCATGATGAACCGGACACGGACAAAGCCGTACTGATCTCACAAACCATGCAGTCTATGGCGCGGCCGTGCCTGTTTACCACGCTTACAACAGTTGTCGCTTTTGGTTCGCTCATCGTCAGCGGCATTCGCCCGGTCATTGACTTTGGCTGGATGATGGCCATCGGCACAGTGCTCGGGTTGGTATTGACCTTCCTTGCCTTCCCGATGATCATGAACCTGTTGCCCAAGATGAACAAGGAACACACCAGTACACACCTGCCGGTGACGAGTTACTTTGCCAGGCTCACTGATGCCTACGGCAACAAGATCCTGTTTGTTGCCACAGCCATCTTGGTCTTCGCCTTCCTTGGGCTGCCCCGGTTAAGTGTGGAAAATCGCTTTATTGATTACTTTGATGACCAGACAGAGATCCATCAGGGTATGAAAAGTATCGATGCCCGGCTTGGCGGCACGACGCCGGTCGAGGTCATTGTAGAAGGCATGGGCAAGGCCTACTGGAATGATCCGGGTGTGCGGGACAAGGCAACGAAGATCCACGAGTTCCTGGACGGCCTGCCAGAAACAGGCAAGGTGCTGTCGATGAACACCATCATGCGCGTGTTCGAGGAGGTCAACTTCGGCATCCCGCTGGATAACTTCTACCTGAGTTTAATGCGCCGCCAGATGCCGGATGATGTAAAGGAACAGGTGGTCACTCCGTTCCTGTCCGAGCAACATGACCAGTTACGTTTTACCCTGCGGGTCAGGGAGTCAGATCCGGATTTGAACCGCCAGGAACTCATTGAAGGTATACGCACTCACCTTGTCGATGATATGCAACTGGCACCGGAACAGGTACATGTCAGCGGCATGTTGGTGCTCTACAACAACATGCTGCAAAGCCTGTTCCGTTCACAAATCATGACTATCGGTGCGGTGTTACTCGCCGTGATGCTCATGTTCGTGGTGGTGTTCAGATCATTGCGGCTGGCTGTGATTGGCATCATCCCGAATATTATTCCTTCGGCCTTTATCTTAGGTGCCATGGGCTGGACCGGGATACCCCTTGATATGATGACTATCACTATCGCAGCGATTGCCATCGGTATCGGTGTTGATGACACGATCCATTACGTGCACCGTTTCCACAGAGAGTTCGACAAGGATCGCGATTACCTCGCCGCCATGTACCGCAGCCATAGCAGCATTGGCCGTGCCATGCTGTACACCTCGGTGATTATCACAGCAGGCTTCTCTGTGTTGTCGCTGTCCAACTTCGTACCGACCGTCTACTTCGGCCTGTTCACCGGCTTTGCGATGATCGCGGCATTGGTTGCCAACCTGACCGTGCTGCCCAAACTGCTTATCATGTTGCGGCCGCTGGACACTCACATGGCAAGCATGGATGAGATTCGTAAATGCCTGTTTGGTTCGACTGTTCGCGATGATTAATACGTAGGAAAAAACTTTTAGACAGGATTAACAAGATTGACTGGATGCGGTATCAATCATGTATATCTTGTGAATCTTGTGAATCCTGTCCACTATGAGATTAAAAAACGTTAACCTTACTTCGATAGCTCAGCAAGTACGCTCGCCAGCACCACACCATCCGCGGGGTGAAGTTCATGCTTGCCCTGCGTGACGCGCGCTGAACTGCGCCCCCGCAGTGCAGGCACCATATTCATGTCCTGGCTCCTTGCATCGACCCATTCGTCACCGCTGCGAACAATCGATACGTAACGGGCCTGTGGATGCTGGCGTGTATTCAGCCAACCTAACAGGTTGTTACCATCCGGACGGCCAAGATCGTGATACAAACCACGCGAACGGTTAATCGTGTTTGCGCCAAACATCGGTGCAAACCAGGAGACCGGGCTATTGGCGATCGCCTGGCCGACTTCGGCAGCATCACTGCCCGAATGTGGACTGGCAATCGTAATGAGTGTATCGACGTTATTCGAGGGACGCGTCACCATTACGTATCGAGCCAGCACACCACCCGCTGAATGTCCTGCCAGGATAAGATCATCATCGGGGTGAATCACACGGATCGCGTCGAGGTATGTATTCAGATATTGGGCCTGTAGCGGCAGTGGCGCCTCACTCGGTAATTCCACCGTGTAAAAGCGTTTATCGCTTGCGGCCGCTGGCACGTCCAGCTGCGGTCCTTTCGGGCCGAGTACGAAGTTTCCGCCATCCGTCCAGCCATTGGCGACGAGACTATGTGTTATACCGTGAGCACGCCATGTATGACCATTACTCAGGTAACCCGGCACCATGATCAACACATCGGCCATGACATTCAGGGGCATGGCAAACAGCATTGCCAGTGAAATAAACAGTTTTCTCGACATCGTTCACTCCTTTGCTATAGATGTATAAGCAAATACTAATATACAAAGGCGTAGATTGTCACCCCCAAATTACCGCGCTCATAATAAAGGCATCAAAGGGGGATCGAGCTTAGCTTTTGACTAATTCGCTCACGCGTTTGAGCAGGTCAGTAGCAGTGAAGGGTTTGTGCAGAATATTTTTGTACAAGTCTTCGTTAGTCACCGTTTTGCCCTTATGTTCGGTAAACCCGCTGCACAACTGGATTTTCATGTTCGGGTAGATATGGGAAATGATGTGAGCAAGTTCAAAGCCATCCATATCAGGCATAATGACATCACTTAACAACAGGTCAACGATCGTATCTTCTTTTTCAAGAAGCTCCAACGCCTGTTTCGCACTTGCCGCACTCATAACCGTGTAACCATGTGTACTGAGAATTTTTTTATTTAATTCAAGTATCGCCTTATCATCATCGACGATCATGATGCTCCCTGAACCACGATACTTGTCACTTTCGTCGAGTTGTTCATCATCGGTTGTGATCGTCTCGATCCCACCATCCCTGGGAATATAGATTGAAAAACAGGTGCCCTGTCCTGGCTCTGAATAGACCCTGATTACGCCGCCAGCTTTATTAACAAAGCCGTATACCTGGCTCAGCCCAAGGCCCGTGCCTTTATCTGCTTTTGTTGTGTAGAACGGTTCAAAGATATGTTGACGAACTTCTTCCGACATACCGGTTCCGGTATCGGCAATAGATAATTTGACGTAGTCGCCCTTTTCAACGTCCAGCACCTGTGCATCAAGTGCGCCAATCTCGACATTTGCCGTCGTGAATTTCAGCTCTCCACCTTCTGGCATGGCATGCATGGCATTGATGCTCATATTCAGAATGGCATCCTCAAGGCAACCCTTGTCAATTAAGACTGGCCACAGCTTATCACCCAGGGTCAGGGTTAATTTGAATTGCGCGGTGAGCATCTTCTCGAGCATTTTGGAGTTCTCGCTCAAGACTTCATTGATATCTATAGATTCTGCGAGCTCAGGTTGGACGCGAGAGAATGTTAATAATTTTTGTGTCAGATCTTTACCGCGCTCGCCTGCATGCTTGATTTCTTTTGCATAGTCCTGAACGATCGGATCATCTGGACAGCGTTGCAGTAACAGTCCGGCGTAGCCGAGTATGATGCCCAGCACGTTGTTATAGTCATGGGAGATACCGCCCGTCAGCTTACCGAGCGCTTCCATCTTCATGCTTTGCTTGAGCTGGTCTTCCTGTCGCTTTTGCAGGGTGATATCAAGGCAGGAGGCAATGAACCATCGTTCGCCCTCGATCCTGGCCGGGTACTCGATGACTGACAGGCGCATCGGGAAGCTTTCGCCGTTTTTTCTCAGCGCCGTGACATTTCTACCAATGCCGATAATGTGGGCCTCGCCACTATCCATATAGCGCTTGAGGTATTCGTCATGATGGTCGCCATCGCTCGCAGGCATCAACATGCTGACATTCTTGCCAACAACTTCACTGCCATCGTAACCAAACATTGACTCGGCACTTTGATTAAAACTGAGAATAGTTCCTTTATCGTTGATGGTAATCACCCCATCAACCATACCGTTCAGAATATCGCGGACATCTTTTTCATCCAGTGAAAGTTGTTGTGTCATTCAATGGCACCTTAATACACAAACACATTACCCGCCTGGTAATGCAAGCTGTTTGATTTAGGGAAAACCCATCCCCACACATCTTTCCAAGTACTTTTATATTTACATAAGTACTTTATTTTTTATAAATATACATATATACCGTAGATAAATAAACCATATTTTTTTCACGGGAGTTACTTAATCTACACTGGCAATTCTTAAAAATCAGAAGCGTTATAACAAAAAATAATTTACCGATAGTCATTTATGCACCTTCATGGTGCGTGTGATATGTGACTGGCTTTTATAGAAGAAATTTAAGAAAACTTGAATGACTGCTTTGACCTGAGCGATAGCGAGGAAATGCTGAATACAACTCGAAGAGATTCTACAGTTCAAACAATAGAACAGGTAACTCGGCAGACCCTAATGCACTATTTAGCTAGGCAAACGCATCCGAAGTAATGCTGGCATACCAGCCTTCTGCATAACGCGCTTCCAGCTGACGAAATTGACTATCGGCATCCTTTGGACTCACACCGCCTGAACCCTCGACCTTATAGATACCTTTGTTCTGATCATAACGATAGACCGCTGCAACCGATACGCCATAGTCAGGTCCGACAAGGCTATAACAGGTATTTACATACGAGGGATCCGGCATCGGTACCGCATGTAAAGCAGAAACAATTGCGGCCGCACACACCTTGCCCTGACTGTTCGCAGCAAAACCTGATTTTGGCATCTTGCCAGCAATCGACGCATCACCAATCACATGCACACCTGGATAAATCGTTGATTCAAACGTGCGCTGGTCAACCGGGCACCAGCCATCGTTGTTGGTCAACCCGGCTGTATGCGCGATCGCTGCCGACTTTTGTGGCGGAATAAAATTAACCACGTCACCTTTATGTCTATCTCCATTCTCGGTTTCGATCTCACGCGTGGCAGGATCGATGCGATAAACGCGGCCACCACGACTGCCACTCACCCACTCAATCATACCCGGGTAGAGGGCATCCCAGCCTTGCATAAACAGCGGCTGTTTCGAGAATTTGTCCTTTGCATCAAGTACAAGGATCTTGGATTTTGGCTTATGCTGCTTGAAATAATTAGCCACGAGGCTTATCCGTTCATATGGTCCGGGTGGGCAACGGAACGGGTTACCGGGGGGCGCGATAATAAACACACCACCATCGGGCATTGCAGTGAGTTGATCACGCAGGATTGTCGTTTGTGAGCCACCCTGCCAGGCATGCGGGATAATACTGGCATCGGCACCACTCATACCCTCAATAGCATCCCACCTGAAATCGATGCCTGGCGAAAGTACGAGCCTGTCGTAGTCGAGTTGTTTACCGTTATCGAGGGAAACTTTTTTTGTCACTGCATCGATCTCCGTGACGCTTGCATGTATAACATTGATGCCGCGCTTGCTCTGTGCAGAATAGCCATAACTGATGCTATTCAGATCACGCATACCGGTCATCACCATGTTACTGAAGGGACAGGTGACAAAACGTTTTGACGGC
>Ga0316207_10000727_pt1 | contig 47646 bp, 46 predicted proteins | sample 6weekpyrite_MG_FD_204943 | JGI IMG/M metagenome (GOLD analysis project Ga0316207, IMG submission 204943) | Microbial mat bacterial communities from mineral coupon in-situ incubated in ocean water Damariscotta River, Maine, United States -... | ecosystem: Environmental > Aquatic > Marine >... | reverse complement strand
GAAATTCAAGTGCAACTTGGGTACATTTTGTCACGGGCAAAACTCCTTCCTTTTTCAATCTAGTCAATTGAATCTTATAGGATTAAGGGAGTTTTGCCTTTTTATTTGTGAAATATGCGGGCTAGGCGTTTCTCACGGTCACCAATGCTGCTAATCTCTTCCAACGCTTGTAGAGCACACAGCATGACGCCAGGTTGTTTCACCGCCTGACCTAACTTGCGTGGTTTGCCTTGAAAGTAAGCACGATAGCGACGCTGCCCCATCACAACACTGTCATCGACGTTGCCTGGACGCAGTACGATCACTTCTTTCGCATCAACAGCTGCACGCTCAACAAATTCGGCACTCTCTTCACAATCGCGGCCTTCATCCGCGTAGACCATCACACCCAGTGCGGTGCTTTTAAGTTTTCTCGCCCGCTGTAAGGCACGCAATGCAAACTCTAACTGTACCAATGGCCCACGCGATGCACCGATGCCTTCACCATATAACCACTCAGGATCACGATGGAAGTGTTCACCACCCATAGCGGAGTTAAACGGCACATCGATATGGCAGATCACTAAAGTACCTTTTTTAAAACCCTTCTCGGTCTGCCATGTCCATACATGGGGAGCATCGGTCAACTCATCGACGGCATTCAGATTCAACTCATCCATCACCGATGTGACGCGTTTAGCCGCTTGTCTAATGCCTACCGGATCATTGCTATGGCTGGATAGATTAACCCATTGCTCAACTCGCTTTTCCAGCTGGTCACGTCTCTCGGTAAGGAACTCAAACACCTTCTCCGAAGGCGTCTTGGCAGTACGCTTTAACTCGGGTGGATTGGGCGTGCCAAAGTAGCGCGCTGAGGCGACTTCTACCAAACGATTGACCAGACCTGCAAAGTCCAGTCCCATCGCTTCTGCCGCTGCTACATAGGAACCGTGCTCGCCCAAACTGGGCAGGCTATTCACCTCTAGTACATAGAGATTCCCCTCCGCATCCATACGCATATCGACACGGACGCAGTCATAACAGCCCAGTACGGTAAAGGCCTTCATGGCGATACGTTGAGCTTCTTCTGCGACGGCATTATCTAAAGGCGCAGGACAGACTACGCCAATCTCACGACCGGATGTGCGTCTTTTATCGTCTTCGGTATAGATGTTAGGGCCACCTTTACCAAAGGTCAGCTCAGCGGGTTTGAAGGCCTCTACCGTCGAACCATTACCCAGCAGGCCAATATTGATTTCACGACCTTCGATGTACTGCTCGACCAAGACCGGCTGGTCGAATTCTTTAAAGATAATGTCTGCAGCGTCGCGCAACTCTTCTTCGTCATTAACAATCTTGATACCAAAAGAGACCGCCTCGTTCTTTGACTTAACAATCAGCGGAAAATCCATCTCCGGCATGTCAAAACCAGGGGCATCAAGTACGGCAAAAGCTGGGGTTGGCACATTGTTTTGAACAAACAGCATTTTGGCCACCACCTTGTCCAACGCCAATGAATGAGCTAACGGTCCAGAGCCAACATATGGAACTCCAACCATCTCCAAAATCCCCGGCACATGGGTGTAGCGTGCTTGCCCCTGAATGCCATAGGAGAGATTAAAGGCCATGCCGGGGCGTTCCCCCACCAAAGTACGAGGCATGAACTCTTCCAGACTATCAATCAGGTCTTTATCTGCCTCAAACGCTTGCACTTGGTGGCCGCCTTTCTTCAGGGATTTAATAATAAGATCAATAGCCTTAAGGCCATATTTTTCACGATTAGCCTAACCAAACAGATTGATAATCTTTTGTGATTCACGGTTATAAATGACTGCGATTTTCATGCTCATTGACTCCGAGGAAACGAACCTTCTCACCTTATTTCAGATAAAAGACTTGCCAATAAATTAGAAAGTTACTTCAAATGGAAAATATTTTTCCTGTAACTTTTTCCAATTGGTTTGAGTCTATTAGCTGTAACGTGAGTCTAGTTTTATGGACTTATCGCCACTCAACGAAGGAATTGGATCTGTGAACGAAGTACTGACTAACATTCTTAGCCACAAACTGGTTATCTCCGCTGCAATCATCGCCGCATTGCTTGGCGTGAGGTTTCTGTTCGTGCGGCTGATTCGTCAAAAATCAGAGGTACTTAGCGAAGAGCAACGGCGCAGGATTTCCAGAGCTAAAAACGGGGTGTTTGCCATTATATTGTTTGCACTCATCACTATTTGGTGGCCAGAGCTACGTCAATTTGCGCTATCCATCGCAGCGGTTGCGGTTGCCTTTGTCATTGCCTCGAAAGAGCTGATTCTCTGTTTCAGTGGGGCTGTTCTGAGAACGACATCTCGATCCGCCACCGTGGGCGACTGGGTCGAGGTAGGTGACATACGTGGTGAGGTAATCGACCAGAATATTCTATCGTCCGTCATTCAGGAGATCGATAAAGAGAGTAGCACCTATAGTTATACCGGCAGGACCATCACACTACCCAACAGCGTGTTCCTAACCCAGCCGGTAAAGAACATGAACTTCATGAGGCGTTTTGTCTTTCACAAATTCGCGATTCATACAGAGCCCAAAGTCAACGTATTTGAAGCTAAGCAGCTAATAATGGAGAAGTTGCAGGCCTACTGTGAGGAGTTTACTGAACTCGGCAAACGCTACCACTCGTTTATCGTCCAACGTTCCGGTATGGAAATTCCCACCCCGGAACCGAGTATCAGCGTTAGTACAACGACACTTGGGAAGAATATCTTTTCGGTTACTGTGTTTTGCCCAACGCCTCAAGCGGCGGAGATTGAACAACGAATTGTGGGGGATTTTATGGAGTTCTATTACAAGCGCAAAGCGGAATTATCTAAGGTGACTAGCGATGATAGCCAAAATGAAGGGTAAGCTCAGAATAATATAATTGGTTGTGTCCATATTGGGACGAGCACGAATTTAGCGACTCATTCAAGCTCGTCTCATAGGTCAATTAACATTGACCATGAAGCCCTGACAACACTAGCTATTTACCTTATTTAGGATCAAACTCAATTAATATTTGGATTGCGTCTGGACAGACCTAACAATGGATTATTTCGATAAAACTTACCATCCTCCAGGCACTGCGCCAGGCACTTTAACGAACGGCGACAAGATTGCTGAAGAGTTGTCTATTCACCTCATCGACTACACCGATACCGAAGTTCAAGAGAAAGAGTTAGCCACTCCAGATGAATGCCAAACCTATCTGGATCACAAAAGCGTTACGTGGATTCATCTGCAAGGTAATGCACAGGCCGACACCTTAAGAAATATTGGTGAAATATTTGGCCTTCACCCCTTGGCACTAGAAGATATAGTGAATCAAGGACAACGCCCAAAAATTGAGGAGTATGAAGAACAACTTTTTTTAGTTTTGGCACTACCTCATATCCACAATAGTGTCGCAAAGGTTGGACAGGTTTCACTGTTCTTGGGAAAGAACTACGTCATTAGCTTTCATAACGGTGAGAAAAACCCCTTTGATCTGTTACGTCAACGTATACGCAAAAAAGGCGGACGAATTCGGCAGCAAGGGGCTGACTACTTACTCTACGCCATTCTCGATCTTGTCATTGATCAAGGCTATCCTCTATTGGAGAGTTTCGGCGAAGAGATAGAGAACATCGAAGAAGAAGTTTTGGACTTGAATGCTAAGCAATCATCACTGACAAAAGTCCATAAAATTCGCCGCGAACTATTATTTCTCCGGCGTAACCTTTGGCCGCAACGAGAAGTTATTGACACCCTATTACGTGATGATATGTCACGGATTAAAGAAAGCACCTTGGTCTATCTACGAGATTGTTACGATCACACCACACAAATCCTCGACCTGATCGAAAATTATCGTGAAATGGCTGCAAGCTTGATTGATTTTTATCTATCTTCGGCTAATCATCGCCTTAGCGAAATTATGCGGGTACTCACCATGATAGCCACAATCTTCATACCGCTGACTTTTGTGGTTGGGCTATACGGCATGAACTTTAATCACCCCAACAGCCCATGGGCTATGCCGGAACTTCAGTGGTACTACGGCTACCCAATGGTATGGGGTGTCATGATTGCCATTGTGATTGGTATGCTATTTTATTTTAAACGTAAAAACTGGCTATAGGCCGAGAAATACCCCTATGAAAAAAGAACTTATTACGGTTGGCTGGCGCGAATGGGTCTCTCTCCCTGATCTTGGGCTACCGCCTATCAAGGCCAAGGTAGATACCGGTGCAAAAACCTCTTGTCTACACGCATTCTCCGTCGAACCATTTATGAAAAATGACCAAGATTGGGTAAGTTTTGGTATGCATCCAAATCAACACGAAGCTGAGACCGAAATCTATTGCGAGGCACCGATACTTGATCAACGCGATGTCACCGATTCGGGTGGCCACAAAGAGAAACGCTACGTGATTGGTACGCGGCTCATTATTGCCGATCAAGAGTGGCCGATTGAAATGACGCTGACAAACCGAGACACGATGCGTTTTCGGATGCTTTTAGGAAGAACGGCGATGGAGAATAGAATTCTCGTTAATCCAACCGCTTCCTATCTATTGGGGAGCCAACAGCTATGACCTCATTACAACTAATGCAATTGAAGGTAAAATCGACGCTAGACCACTCAATTTACAGTTATGACTTACTAAAGAAATCATATGGACTGGAGCACAATCGCCTCAATAGCAACGGCAGTTGGTGTCGAATTTCGTGATAGCAAAAATCTGGCACAATCAACGTTTGAGGATTCATCAGACCAACAATATCGTGATTTAGCGATGTCTATTCCTGTTGATGCATTGATTGGAAAGGCGACGCCGGATGATAGGAAAATGGATGTTAGGGGGCTTATCTATAACTTTTTAGACCTATCAAACGAGCAAGTCTCACTGAGAAAGAAAAATAGAATCACTAAAGACGCGTGGCACGACTGGTGTTCGGGGATCTAGTCAAATATTAAGAAACCCGCCTTTATGGACGTTTGGAATGAAATTATGTCGGAAGAACCAGGATCTTTTAGTTTTCTAGAAAGGCTCGAAAAAGAAAATTTCGAATCAGATTCTAAAGACTGGTGAAAGAACAACATTCCAAGGAGTTAAGCAGGGCCTGCGAACAGGCCCTATAGCCCGGAAGACACTAGATAGTGGCAGGTTATTTATATAACCCCTTTTTCACCAACATAATCCATGGCGGACTAATCAACAGCGAGATCGAAATCACCGCCACTGTCATTTGATAGCCATAGTCGGAAATAATACTCGCCTGAATACCTACTGCTGCGAGTACAAAACTGAACTCACCAATCTGCGACAACATTGTTCCCGCATATATGCTGTCGCGCCAGTTTTCTCCCAATACCTTCAGGATTGCGCCCGTGATGAATGTGTTTGTAACGATGACCAACACCACTAACGCGGCAATTTGCTCCCAATGTTGCGCGATAAAACTCAAATCGACCAATAAACCTATCGAAACAAAAAATAGCGCCACAAACACCACACGGAATGACTCCAAACTATGATGCACCCATTGTGTCTCTTTCGCAGCGCCGATAATCATGCCTGCCACAAAAGCACCAAGTGCCGTAGATAAACCAGCCAGTCCGGTTAAAAGTGACAAGCCAAGACAGATCAGCAATGCCGCAAATATCTGTATCTCGTGATCGCTGCGCAGCATCTTCCCGAATGGCAAGCGGATAGTCTCTTTCATAGCGATATAGACCACGATTGCACCAATGACAATCGCACCACCCAATTGCAGCCAAACATTACCGGCATCGGTTTCGCCACTGCCCATGCTAGCAAGAATCATCAGCATCGGAATAATCGCCAAGTCTTGAGCAAGTAAAATCACCAGTACATTTTGGCCAACCTTAGAGTCAAACTCTTTCCAGTCTTGTAGCAGCTTTAATACAACCGCCGTACTACTCAAACTAATCACAAAACCAATTAAGACAATGCGCTCCAAGGGCCAATCAAGCAACACACCCAATGGCCAGACACATCCAACACTGATAATAATCTGTAGCAAAGTACCGATCACTGCCACCTTCCAGTTATCAATCAGTTTGCGTGGTGTCACTTCCATACCAATGAAAAACAGCAGCAATACAACACCAATCGCGCCGAGGCGAGCCAGCATCTCTTCATCTGTAACCAGCGCGACCCCTTGCGGCCCCAACACCACACCGGCGATGAGATAACCGATGACATAAGGCTGCTGGATATAGCGCAGAAAAATCGCGAGTACCAACACTGCCAAAATGGCACCCACCAAGTAAGGCATCATGGGATCAAGATGCATGGCATGAACTCCTAAAAAACATTCCCCCTCCTGACGGAAAGGGAGATAGCAGATGAATTGCTAGGCTAGATACGACATAGCAGGTCTTTATCTTCGCTCTCGCGTTTACTCAGCAACCAATACACGACACCTAAACTCAGGGCGATAAAGCCATAGGCGGCCATCATGCCCGCGTCATACTCCTTGGCGTCCAGCACCAGGAACTTACGCGCCAACGCAATGATGGCGATCAGCACCACGATTTTGACCTGAATCAATAACCCTTTGCCTTCCATCATGGCGTTAATGGAGTTACGAAACTCAAACGCAATCAACAAGGTCAGCAACATGCCAAAGGTCGCTTGGAATGCTTTGAAGCCCGTATGGTCGGTCACTTGCTCTAGCAACAAGGCATAGACGTTTTCCACTAAACGAATGAGTGCTACCAAAATAATGATGGCCAGCATAAAGCTAACAAACAACATCACCACATATTCAAAGCGCTCAAACAGACTCATCTCCGGCCAAAGTTGCTTTAGCTTTTCATAGCCTTTTGCGGGAGGTTCTTCTACTTCAGTGTTTTCCATTTCATTCATCTCAAAATAATCTTATCTAAGGGATTTCATTCACCAAACAATTGTTGATACATCGCCTTAAACTGTTCCAATGCTCGATACAAACGCGCTTTGGCAGCACTCAATTTGATCTCTAAATGCTTAGCAATCTGCTCAAGGGAGCAGTCTTTAAAAAAACGCAGACTCAAAACTTCACATGCTCCAGCAGACAAGCGCGTAAACACATGGGCCACCACCTCACGATCCTCAAGGCGCTTGATCGCACTTGGAGCCACCGTTTCGTCACACACTACGTCATTCACATTGCTCACATAACGGGCATGCTGCACCGCGAAACTATTGCAGCAGTTATCAGCAATTCGCCCCAACCACGCTTTAAAACCTGCAGGATCATGCAACTGCTTCAAATTGCGATAGGCACGAATGGCGACCTGCTGCGCCACATCTTGGGCATCGTGTTCACTGTTCAGACGAAAGCGGCAACGCTGCACAATCCAGCTGCGATAGCGTGTTAACAGCACCTCCGCCACTTGGCTAAACCTAGCTGGTCGCTGGGCCGCCCAAGAGATCAACGCGGTATCGCTCCATGCCGCTAGCTCTGCGTTATCCAGCACATCGTATTGGGCACTTACATTTACAACCAAGATCATCGTCGTTTCTCCTATTCCAGCGTTTTACTGCTTTATCTGGCGCAAATGTAGCGCTTGCAATTCGATAAATAAAACTATATTTTTTTATCCTTTCGACAAAAATTTTTTATCATAAGAACAGGGCAAAATTTGTGGATCTGGAGCTGCTAAGAACCTTTATTGAAGTGAACCGCACCCGCCATTTTGGCGAGGCGGCAGAGTCGCTGCATGTCACCCAGGCTGCGGTCAGTGCACGAATTAAACAGCTGGAATCAATGCTGGGAGTTCAGCTTTTCGAACGTATGAAACGGGACATTCAACTCACCCCGGAAGGCCATCGTCTGCTACAACACGCCGAGAGCTTGCTGGCCGGTTGGCAAAAGGCGAGACAGGAGATCACCGCAGGTGGTGCCAAACAACAGCTCTCCATCGGTGGTACCGCAGGACTATGGCAAAACTCACTGCAAGAGTGGCTGCTGGATCTACGTCGATCCATGCCAGACGTAGCCCTGATTACCGAAACCCACACTACCACTACCCTAACTCGCCGTCTGGTTACCGGACTGTTGGATGTCGCCTTCATGCTCGAACCACCCCAGGTTGAGGCCCTACAGCTCAAGGAGGTGGCGCTGGTTCAATTGATCATGGTCTCTAGCGATAGCGATGTGAGTGTTGAAGAGGCAATTGAGAACGACTACCTCATGACCGACTGGGGCATTGCCCACACCGTCAACCACCGTCGCGCCTTTCCCGATGCGGAGGAGCCCCAACTACGCATCGGTCAATCGCTCATCGCCCGCCAGCATCTGCTGGATATTGGCGGCAGCGCCTACTTACCTGCGAGGCTCGTCACCGATGATATCGCCACTGGCCAATTGCACATGGTTCAGGATGCACCCACTTTCGACTACACCGTGTACGGCGTCTACTCCATGCGCAGTACAAAAAGCGCATTAATTAAAGAAGCTCTGCAACTATTCGCCTATAAAGTGGATCTAGATGAACTAAGAGAATACGCAGAGTAAAACACCATGCGCATATGGGATGTAAACCCCGGTTATCTGAACCGACAAAGCTTACTTGGTGAACACCGAGAGCTACATGGTTTGGTCAACGTAGTCACGAAAAACAAAAAGGGTTACTCACGGCACCCGGAAACCTTGCGTTGGGTAGGTTTGGGTTGGGCGCTCAAGCAACGTCATGCATTGCTCGCCGAAGAGATGGCGCTAAGAGGATATCAGGATAAATCTCCCGTATTGACTCGCTCAGGCAAAGGCAAATGGCCAACAGTCTTTATTTATGATCCCTTAACGCAATTTCAAATCCTGGCCGAGAAATATAAGGACAAAGACCCCGGAAGAATTCCGCTTCCACAACACGTACAACAATTATGGAGCCATCACAAATACTCCGTCATGGCCCGAGATCCAAAGCTCTATAAAACAATTGGGCAACGTGTCGCACATAGTAAAACCAAAGCAGACTTTGCCCAATTGGCGCTCGAACTCACCCAAATACTACGCATACCACCTAGCCCCGGAGGTGTGATGAACGCATTGCAGCATATGTGGGGGTATGTATCAGATCTGGACGGCAATAAATCAGCGAATTTTTACCAACAAACTCCAGCTATATTGTTACGAGAAACACAAAAGCGGGCCATTAGTAATGATCAGACTTATTTACTGAATTCGACAGCACTCAGTGAACTCGCCCTCTATATAGGTCACAAGCCCCGCACTTGACGGGGCTTGTGACAAACTACAATGCTATTCAATTTTAATGCTTTGTTTCTTTGCAGCTTCTACCTTTGGCAAAGTTAGCTCAAGCATTCCGTCTTTAAAGCTTGCCACTGCCTCTGAAGCGTTGACTGTAGCAGGCAATTGAATTGTCCTTACAAACGAGCCACTACTCAGTTCACGACGATGGTACTCGTCCTCTTCCTTCACCTCTTCATGCTTAGTAGATGCTTTAATGGTTAAAGAATCATCGGAAACTGTCACATCCACATCATCTTTATTTACACCGGGTAGCTCAGCTTTAACCACTACTTCTTTATCACGATTAATCACATCGACTTTAGGCATTCGCCCCTCAAAGGCTTCGGGCATATTGGGCCAGTTACGCCGGAACCGGAACGGAGACATCCAACTACCACGATCAAAAAAATGCTCCATCATCTGCTCCATTTCTTCAAACGGTGAGATGTAATGAGCAGGTTTACTATCTTTTGAAACGGATACTTCTTTTTTACCTTCGTTTGACATAACGTCCTCCTTCTTTATCGAACAAGAACTACTTACAACAGCAATTATAGTCACTACCAACTTAGTACAACATAACGCGACATTCCTCTGTCACTTACCAGCATTAGGACACGATTATTACTTCGGCTTTTATCAATAGCCCGCTGGAAATCAGTGGTTGAATTCACCTCCATCTGATTTACTTGAAGAATCACTGTGCCGGGGCGAAGACCTGACATACCGGCGACTGAATTGGGCTGCACTTCAGTCACCACCACACCACGGCCAGGCTTGGCATTAAACTGCCGAGCAAGATCCGGTGTTAGGGTCTGCACGCTAAAGCCAAGCTCATCTGCGGTTTCAGTCGATGAACTCGCGACAACTTGGCCATCTTCCAGATTGCCAATCTTGACGTTAATCACTTTGCGCTTACCATCCCGAATTACTGTGAGACTAGCCCGGTTACCGGGCGCAGTCAGCGCAACGCGGTTACGAAATTCCGCCACCTCGGTCACCTTTTCGCCTTGGTAACGCACGATCAGATCACCCACTTTCAAGCCTGCCTTCTCCGCAGGAGAGTCTTCGGAAACCTGCGCCACCAAGATACCTTTCTTCTCGTCTATATCGAAGGAATCTGCTAGCTCAGGTGTCATGTTTTGGATCACAATCCCAAGATAGCCTCGGGTGACTTCACCACTGTCGATTAGCTGGTCTGCAATATTCTTGGCCAGATTCACAGGGATAGCGAAACCTACCCCCATATAACCGCCGCTACGGGAGAAGATGGCGGTGTTGATGCCGACCACTTCACCGTCCAGATTCAATAACGGTCCACCTGAGTTGCCGGGGTTGATGGCTGCATCGGTCTGGATAAAATCTTCGTAATCATTAATACCCAGACCACTACGCACCTTGGCACTGACTACACCAACGGTCAGTGTATGGCTCAAGCCAAATGGGTTACCTACAGCCACCACCCATTCGCCCACTTCTAAATCAGCGGAGTTGCCCATGGGCAAGGCTGGATGTTCGCTATCTTTGATCTCCAGAATGGCAATATCTGACTTTGGATCTGCGCCGGTAATATCGGCTTCGAACTCACGACCATCCTGAAAAGTCACGCGAATCTTATTCGCCCCTTCCACCACATGATTATTGGTCAAGATATAACTGGTATCCGACAAAATTCCCTTATCGGTCTTAAAGACAAAACCCGAGCCTTGGCCTGTAACTCTGCGCTCTGGTTGTCGCTGACGATGGTTGGGCAGACCAGGAAACTGCTCCCCGAAGAAACGCCTGAATAAATCATCACCAAAGGGAGACTGGAACGGTGTAACCGCCCGTCCTTGCTGAATACTCTCCACCTGGATAAACACCACTGAAGGCGAGACTTTCTTAGCCACTGAAGCAAAGGCTTTACTGGTCTGACGCAGGTTAGCAATGCCGCCATCATCAGCAGCCTTTAGCGGCAGGGAAATGAAGGAAATAATAAGTAATAGGGGAAGAAAAAACGAAAGTCTTCTATGCGACATGACCGTAAACTCCTACGTATAAGCCAGCTCAAAGTGATACACATAAATGAATTATTTTTGTCACTCCACTTTATTCTCATGGAGTAAAAGCAAGTGCCCGAGATTTATACTCCAGGCACTCGCCATGGTAGAAAACCTAGCCGTTAGCACCGACTAAGCTCATCACAATGCCCGCCGATCCCAATAGAGAGGCAAAGACTAAACCCAACGTGTGAAAATACTTTTTTTTCATCGTTCCATCTCCATATAGCCTGAAGGATCGGCCAACAGCGGCTCCTGAAAAAAGGCAAAATCACCTCTTCTACGAGCAGCACGTTGTGCACGTTTAATATGGCGCTCCATTTTTAACGTCGCTCTTTGTGCGCATGTGTTGATGGCATCGTATAAATCGGCCGCTTGTTCTTTCACAACAATGGGCTTGGATTTATTCAGCTTGATGGTGACAAGGCAAGTCATGTCTTCACCACCTTTGGGGCCATTAATATCTTGCAAGGTGACTTCCGCCCCTCTAATCCGATCACCATATCGAGAAAAAATCCGATGTAACTTTGACTTCACACGGTTATGCAATGCCTTAGTCACTTTAAAGCCTCTCGACTTAACTCTTAAATTCATATCTAAATTCCTCTCATATCCTCTATGTATGGGTTATTTATCTACAAATAAACTAGTTATTCTTCACAGCATATCGAATCGTTCACCTCTCTCTTCTGGTTAGTATTGGCTTAAAAAATGACCGCCTAACATCAATTAAGTTCACGCACCTTTCAATCAAGCATTCTTCCGTAGCTGCGCTATAAATTGATATAGGGATTCGTCATATTTTCTTCAAGGGTTCGCTGATTAACAAATCCTATGTAGGTGTTTTGGGGATTAGAAAAACAAATTTCAAGATGTAAAGTTTCATCGGGAACTTCCGAAAACGTGGTTGGTCTGAGGTGAAAATAGATGAAAATATCGGGCCTTGAAATACAAAAAATCGCCCATACGTTCGACATTACATTCTGTTCAAAAGGGGAATTTCCCCAGAAACTTAGATAAGGAGACTTGGACACCATGTATACACAGCACAACGGCTATCTCCCAAACGATAGAACAACCATTAATTTCTAATTAACCACTACTTTTGTCTTTGATTGGAGGTGAATGATGCGTCCTATTGAATTCATGTCGGGTCAACCCGCCACTTCTGTTCCAGAGGCGAGCATTTCGTCTTTCGAACAGGCTATAGCCCAGTTTCTTGCCGTCTCGGCCTACTACCTCAGTCTGCCTGCGGAACGGTTAGCGCAACTTACACAACATAAATAAACAATACTTCACAAGGAGTCGTCATGATTAAGATTGATCATCTTAAGCGTGCCTATGGTGACTTTTTCGCAGTCAACGATGTGAGCTTTTCTATCGAGAAAGGTGAGATCGTTGGTCTGTTGGGTCACAACGGCGCGGGTAAAACCACCATAATGAAAATGATCAGTGGCTACTTAGAACCAAGTAGCGGTGACATTGAAGTCGATGGGTTGAATCTCGCCAAAGCGCGAAACCAAGTACAGCAACGCATAGGTTACCTGCCAGAGACATTGCCGGTCTATCCCGAGATGAGCGTGGCCGATTACCTCGATTACGCAGCTAAACTTAAAGGGCTGGACGGAGACGACGCACGCGCTGAAATTCGTCGTGCAGTCAAAGCCACTGATATCAGCGCCAAATTACTTGCCCCTATCGCAACCCTGTCTCGGGGCTACAAACAACGTGTTGGTGTCGCGCAGGCGATACTCGGTGATCCTAAGCTTCTTATTCTCGATGAACCCACTAATGGACTTGACCCCACACAAACTCAACAGATGCGTGAGTTGATCAAAGAGATCGCCCAGGATGCCACTGTCATCCTCTCCACGCACATAATGCAAGAAGTAGATGCCCTCTGTGACCGAGTATTAATCATGCGCTCCGGTGAACTGGCAGTAGATTCCAAGTTGGAAACATTGCGTCAAAGCAAAAACCTGATTCTTCATACCGATCTAAACGACAAAAAGTTCTTGCTTGCCCAACCCGGAATAATTAAGGCTGAGGTGATGAGCAGTGACGAGCATAAACGTTATCGTTTACAGCTTGCTAAAGGAATGGATGCAGCGGGTGTCGCAAATACATTATCCAAGGCGTTAATCGAAAACGGCCATGCGTTGTATGAACTGAAACGTGAACAACGAGATCTGGAAAGCGTGTTCCGTGAAGTCAACGAACAAGGTTCTAACACGAAAGACAAGGAGGTGCGCCATGCCGCTTGATATCACCATGCGCCGCATCACGGCGAAAGAACTGACATTGTTTTTTAGCTCGCCAGTGGCCTATCTGTTCTTAGGCACCTTTGCGGCCATTACCTTGTTTGTCTTTTTCTGGGGTGAAACCTTTTTCGCTCGTAACATTGCCGATGTGCGACCACTGTTTGAGTGGATGCCCATTCTGCTCATCTTCCTCACCAGCGCGTTAACCATGCGTATGTGGAGCGAGGAACGACGCAGCGGTACATTAGAACATGTGCTAACCCAACCACTAGGCATTTGGCGTTTTGTATTCGCCAAGTTTCTTGCATGTTTTACGCTACTAGCCATTGCCCTAGTCATAACCTTACCATTGCCAATTACTGTCGCCATGATTGGTGATTTGGATTGGGGGCCAGTGTGGAGTGGTTATCTCGCTACGCTGTTATTAGGCGCAGCTTACCTATCGGTAGGACTGTTTGTTTCCGCCCGTAGCGATAACCAAATTGTTTCGTTAATCAGTGCAACAGCCGTTTGTGGTCTGCTGTATCTGGTGGGCGCACCTGCCATTACTGATTTTTTTGGCAACCAAGCGGGTGAATGGCTACGCTCACTGGGCACAGGCGCACGTTTTGATGACATCACGCGTGGGGTAATCGACGTGCGTGACTTCATTTACTACCTCAGCATTGTTGCAATCTTTCTTGCACTCAACACATACAGCCTAGAGAAAGAGCGTTGGGCCGCGACGGGCGATAAAGGCCATCATAACAACTGGCGTTTTGGTACGGCTCTGCTCGTGGCCAACGCGGTAGCAATCAATCTGTGGTTAGGTCAGATTAACGTGCTGCGTATGGATACCACGGAAGGAAAGCTCTATTCCATCTCCGATGCGACTCACGGTTATCTGAATCAACTGCAAGAACCGCTATTAATTCGTGGTTACTTTAGTAGCAAGACCCATCCATTGTTATCTCCGCTGGTACCACAAATTCGTGATCTGATTAACGAGTACGAAGTAGCAGGTAAAGGGCGTGTACGCGTGGAGTTTATCGACCCCATGAATGACCCAGAATTGGAAGAACAAGCCAATCAAAAATATGGCATTCAACCGGTGCCCTTCCAAGTCGCAGACCGTTACCAAGCCTCTTTAGTGAACTCCTATTTCAACGTGTTAGTGGAATACGGTGATGAGTTCCAGGTGCTCGGATTCCGTGATTTGATTGAAGTGAAGTCACAAAGCGAAGATGAGATCGATGTTCAACTCCGCAACCCTGAGTACGACATTACCCGCGCTGTGAAAAAAGTACTGCTCGCCTATCAGTCTGGCGGTAATTTATTTGATACCGTCAAAGGTGATCTTAACTTCACTGCCTACATCTCTGCGGATGAAAAATTGCCAGAAGATCTGCGCACGTTTAAAGCAGATGTAGAGAACGTGATGAATGAGATGAAGTCGCAAGCGGGTGACCGCCTCAAGGTTGAATTTGTTGATCCAGAAGCGAATGGCGGTGCTGTCGCTCAACAGATCCTCAACGACTACGGTTTCCAACCCATGGTCGCCTCGCTATTTGATAGCAATCGCTTCTACTTCTATCTCACCTTGAGCAAAGACGACCAGGTGGTGCAAATTCCACTCGGTGATTTCAGTGCGAATACATTTGAGATGGCACTTGATTCTGGCGTGAAACGCTTTGCTACAGGCTTTACCAGAACTGTGGCGTTGGTTTCACCGCAGGTTGATCCTCAAATGATGCGTTTTGGCATCGGCGGCCCTACCTTTTCGCAATTGGAACAGGTACTCGGCGCTGACCTCAACATCAAACGTGAAGATCTAAGCGACGGCAGCATCGATAGTGAAGCCGACGTATTGCTGCTTGCCGCACCGGAAGACATGGATGAGAAACAGCTCTTCGCTGTGGACCAGTTCTTAATGCGAGGCGGCACAGTCATCGCTGCAACGTCACCTTTCAGTGCAGACCTGAGTCGTAACAGCCTCAATATGCAACGCCACAACAGTGGCTTGGATCAGTGGCTGCAACACCATGGCTTGAAGGTGGAAGACAAGCTGGTGCTTGATCCTCAAAACAGCGCCTTCCCACTGCCTGTGACACGGCAAGTCGGCGCGTTTCGCTTCCAAGAGATGCGCATGATCGATTATCCATACTTCGCTGATCTACGTGGTGAAGGGCTAAATAATGACAACCCAATCACGAGCGGACTCAATCAACTCAGCATGGCGTGGTCATCTCCCATCACCATCGACAGTGAGAAAAACAAATCACGTCAGGTCACGGAACTGTTACATAGTTCGGATCAGGCGTGGTTATCCAGCTCGCTTAACATTCAGCCTCAAATCGATAGCAGCGGGCGTTCCACCTTTACCCCATCGGGCGACAACGGCCGTCATTTGCTAGGGGCCATCTCACAAGGGCGTTTTAGTTCTTACTTCGCGGGGCAAGACTCTCCCTTGTTGGTCGGTGTTGATGAAGCATCAACAGACGAAGGCGATGAAGCAGCAGGTGAACAAGAGAACATCATCAGCAGCGTGATCGAACACTCGCCGGAGTCGGCACGCATTATCTTGTTTGCATCCAATGACTTCCTTAATGACCGAGTGATGCAACTGGCCGGAGCCAATAACGGCAGCCAATACCTCAACGGCCTGCAATTGATGGCCAATGCCGTTGATTGGTCGTTGGAAGAACAAGGCCTACTCAGCATTCGCTCTCGCGGCCACTTCAACCGCACACTGCCACCGATGGAGCAGGATGAACAGCTCTATTGGGAAAGCGGCAACTACGTGATGGCTGTAGTCATGCTTATCGCATTAGCGCTGTTTATGCGCTACCGCCGTCAGCAAAAAGCCAAGCGCTATTTTACAGAGCTTGCGGTTTAGAAAAGGAGATAACAATGAATCGTTTTAACCAAGTTTTAGGCGCGGCCCTGGCGGTACAAGTGGTCATCGCCGGCGGCCTCTACTTCGGCGGCCAACCTCCGGCTACCGATCAAGTACAAATGGCTTTGCTCAATACCGAGCAAAGCCTGATCAATCACATCGCTATCGATGAGGGTGATGCTAAACAAACTGTGTTAAGCAAAGTGGATGGTAAATGGCAGTTGCCTGACTATCATCAACTACCGGCGAATCAAAGCAAGGTTTTGGATATTTTAAACACTCTCGAAACAACCAAGATCGGTTGGCCAGTGGCCACCACTGAGTCGAGCCGAGAACGCTTTGAGGTTTCCGATGAAGGCTTTCAAAAGAAGGTGGTATTGAGCCAGGGCGATAAAGAGATACAAACTCTCTTTCTAGGCACTTCACCCGGCTTTCGGCAGCTTCATATTCGTCGTTCAGGCGAAGACGAAGTCTATGCAGTTAAACTCAACAGCTACGACTTTCCATCGCAAAACACAAATTGGTTAGATAAAACCCTGCTACAACCCAAGGGGGATATCGCCAGTTTGAAAGGTGTCGACTTCGCCTTTAATAAACAAGGTAACGATTGGCAACTTAGTACAGGTGAAGGCGAGCCAATAAAAGAAGAGATCGAAAATCTTACCTCTACCTTGGCACGTTTAAACATTCAAAGTGCTGCAGAAAAACTAGCTGATCAAATCGATTATGAACTGATGGTAAAAGCAGCGGGCGACACACTGAACTATCGTTTCTTTAAAGACGGTAGCGATCATTTCATTAGTCGTGATGATTACTCACTGGCCTTCAAAATTAACAAATCGGACTATGAAAAAATCACCGGCCAAACTGCCATTCAGCTAGTCAAAAAAATAATTGCTGAAGAACAAAGCTCAATTGCTGAATCAACACAGTATGACAATACCCCCAAAGTTACTACATCAGAGCCCGAGAAGGAGGTGATACAAAACGAAAATAGTTAACCGTCATTATTAACCCCCTATGGCCAGGGCATACCCTCCGCCCTGGCCAACGCTCTTTATAGCAACTCACAGCGTGCCACCATGTTCGCTGAAGTGGATACACTATCCAACATTCACAACAAAAACACTGTTGCCAACCCCAAAAAACTCATAAAGCCAACGATATCGGTGACTGTGGTCAACACCACGGCACCAGATAGGGCGGGGTCAATGCCCATTCGGTCTAACACTACTGGCACCAGAACCCCCGACGCCGAGGCCGCAACTAGATTAAGCACCATGGCCGCAGCGATCACTCCAGCAATGCCAATGCTCTGAAACCATAGATAGGTCACCAGGGCTACGATCACGGCCCAGGCCACACCGTTGAGCAAACCGACCAATACCTCTTTGTTGCTCAACCACCGCAGATTGGTTTTACTCACCTGCCCCAAGGCCAAGCCGCGTATGGTGAGTGTGAGTGTTTGACTACCAGCAATACCGCCCATGCTAGCGACAACCGGCAACAGCACAGCCAGGGCAACGATTTTATCCAGCGCCTCTTCGAAACGCCCGATCACCCAGGCGGCCATAAAGACGGTAATCAGGTTAATCCCCAGCCAAACAGCACGGCGTTTGGCGCTAGGTAGCACTGGCGCAAACAGATCTTCCTCTTCCCTTAAACCCGCTTGTGCCAAAACTGCTTTATCAGCTTCAGCAAGGATGATGTCTACAGCATCATCCACTGTGATACGTCCCAATAATTCGCCTTGCGAACCCACCACTGCAGCAGAGATTAAGTCTCGTCGCTCAAACAACACAGCGACGTCATGCTCACCAGCTTCAGCCTTAACGCAATCAGCCCCTTCCACCATCACATCTCCCACCAACGCATCGGGGGAATCGGTCACAGCATCGTTGATATAGAGCTTGCCGAGATAAGTGCCCAACTCATCCGTTACCATCAAAGCATCTGTATGCATTGGCAAAGGTTTGAGGCGACGCAGATAGCGCATGACCACGGCAATGGTTACATCCTTACGCACGCTGATCACATCAGCGCTCATTAAACGACCTACAGTACCTTCCTCGAACGAACGCGCCGCTTCCAGACGCTGGCGGCGATCCTCGTCAAGTGACTTAACGACCGTCTCACACAGATCTTCGGAAAGCTCTTCAAGCACCACGGCTAAATCGGCATCGGCCATACCCTCAGCCGCGGCCACCACCTCATCCTGATCCATAGATTTGAGGATGGTGCTACGCGCCTCTTCACCCAGATAAGCCAGCGTCTCGCCTTCCATCGCTTCAGGCAGCAGCTCCCAGGTCTGTTTACGCTGTTCAGGTGGCAAAGACTCAAGTAGATCGGCAACCTCGGCGGCGTGAAGCGCTTCAATCTGCTCACTGACTGCTTGATCATCGCCCTCTTTTAACTGGGCGATAACTTGATCCAACACGGCTGGCTCAGGGGTATCTTCTGTAGCAGTAGCTAAATTATCGTCGTTGATAGTCATTGCAAATCCTTTCAGGCGTTAACGATTCTATTTACTCCGCTATTAAAGACCCTCTTGCTCCTCAATTAGTTACCTCTTCTAAAAAAATATTTTCATTGGACAAGTAACTTTCTTCGTTAACCATCAGTCTTGTGATTAAGACCTAAGAAAATGGCCAGCCCAGCTAAAAAGGAATTCACATGAAAATCGCTATCCTCTCACGTAACAAAAAACTCTATTCCACCCGTCGCTTGATCGAGGCATGTGAACAGCGAGGCCATGAACCTATGGTGTTAGATGTGCTTCGCACCTACATGAATATTTCCTCCGGTGCACCTGAGTCACACTTTAAAGGAGAGGTATTACCACATTTTGATGCGGTGATTCCGCGCATAGGAGCGTCGGTGACCTTCTACGGCACAGCTGTTTTGCGTCAATTTGAGATGGCAGGAACATATCCACTGTGCGAGTCGGTGGCGATCTCCCGGTCTCGGGATAAATTGCGTTCGCTGCAATTGCTATCACGTAAAGGCATTGGTATGCCCAACACCGGCTTTGCCCATAACCCTGATGATATTCAGGATTTAATCAAGATGGTCGGCGGTGCCCCCCTGGTGATTAAACTGCTTGAGGGTACGCAAGGGATTGGCGTGGTATTGGCAGAAACCAAAAAAGCAGCGGAAAGCGTGCTGGAGGCCTTTATGGGCCTGAAAGCAAATATTCTGGTTCAGGAGTATATTAAAGAAGCGGGTGGTGCGGATATCCGTTGCTTTGTCATCGGAGATAAAGTGGTGGCAGCCATGAAGCGTCAGGCACAGCCGGGCGAATTTCGTTCTAACCTGCACCGGGGTGGCAGCGCTTCGTTGATTAAGATTAGCCCTGCCGAGCGCGCAACCGCCGTTAAAGCGGCCAAAGTGATGGGATTGAACGTTGCAGGTGTTGATCTGCTACGTTCAGAACGAGGTCCGTTGGTGATGGAGGTAAACTCTTCGCCCGGTTTGGAGGGCATCGAAGCTGCAGCAGGCAAAGACGTAGCCAGCATGATTATTGAGTTTATCGAGAAGAATGCCAAACCCCATCGCACCAGAACACGAGGTAAAGGTTAGTGCTCCTACGACTCTATATTGCCGTATTCAGTTGGCCTGTCAGCGTTCAGGGCAAGGCATGCCTTGCCGGGAATACCCAAAGAACGGGCACAAGTGGCCCAGTCCTTTCCAAAAGAAGGCATAACGCAGCGATGAACGCTGACGGGCCAACCCTTCGGGCGCTCTTGGGGTGCTCCGCAACCGCGTTACTGTGCTTACCAAGGACGACGGCCATTGCCTGCGCACAGTGTCTTGCTGCGAAACACCCTAGGAACGCTGAACACGGCAATATAGAGCCGGGGGAGCACTGATGGCCAAAAACAGTCCATTCACCATCAACGGCTGCACGGTACAACCGGGCAGTCGTACCACCGTCGATCTACCTGCTGGGAAGCTCTATACCCATACCCCGATAAACATCCCTGTCCATGTTGTCAGCGGTAAGAGCGACGGGCCGCGGTTATTTGTTAGTGCCGCCATCCACGGTGACGAAATCAATGGCGTTGAGATCATTCGCCGCTTGCTGAAATCGGCATCATTAAAACGAATAAAAGGCACCCTTATCGCAGTGCCCATTGTTAACGTTCATGGTTTGGTGAATCACTCACGTTATCTGCCTGACCGGCGCGATCTTAACCGCTGCTTTCCCGGTAGTGAAAAAGGCTCGCTAGCGGCCCGTATTGCCAATCTGTTTATGGAAGAGATTGTTAAAAAAAGCACACACGGCATTGACCTTCACACGGGTGCAATCCACCGCACCAACTTACCTCAAATTCGTGCCAACCTGGATGACGAAGCTACGGAAAAGCTGGCTCAGGTGTTTGATGTGCCGGTGTTGATTTCTTCCAACCTGAGGGATGGCTCGTTGAGAGAAGCAGCAGATGAATACGGCATTCCCATGCTGCTCTATGAAGCAGGTGAAGCATTACGCTTTGATGAGCTCTCCATACGGGCAGGCGTAAAAGGCATCATTAACGTGATGCGTGAACTCGGCATGCTGCCCCAACTTAAACGTGCAAGTAAACGTAAGAGTGAACCAGTTGTTGCAAGAACTAGCTCATGGGTACGTGCGCCTGAGAGTGGTATTTTACGCGCCCTGATTCCTTTGGGCGGTCGGGTAGAGAAAGGTACCTTGCTAGGCGTGGTTGCCGACCCGTTTGGTGAACAGGAATTTGAGATCAAGTCATCGTTTAGCGGCATTGTGATCGGTCGTACCAATTTGCCGTTGGTCAATGAAGGGGATGCTCTCTACCACATTGCTCGTTTTGGCGACGTTGAGGATGTGGAAGCTAAGGTGGATGAGTTTCAGGAAGAGCACTCGCATGAATTGATGTCAACGCCGACGCCTAACAGTCCGATCGTTTAGCTTAGTGAGTAGTAACTTTGGAAAGAGTTGAAGATGGAAAACGGTAAGTTCATGGCCAAATTTGTTTTCTTAGTTCTACTCATCACGGTTGGACTGTTCAACTCAACGCGTGTTATTGAGTCAGCCAACGCGAATGACACGCTGCCCGCAACACTGACTGCTGACAAGACGCAGACCAACAAAACATTAAAGGAACTGGACAACCGCATTTCCACGTTGGAAAAAATCGCCACACCGGACAATAAACAAAAAGCAGAGCTAAACTGGTTACTACAGGCGCGTGATTTTCTTCAAAAGTCACTTGTGGCCATAGCGCATACCCAAGACTATTACCAGGCATACCAAGGCCTGCCCTTGCATCTTAGCCGCATTGAGAAGGAGTTGGCGGCTCCGCTCCCCACGAAAACAATAATCGACGAAAGAGAGTCACTCGATTCACTGGAGAAAAAGCTAGAAACAGCCCGAAGTGAACTCAGTAAGGCACGCAAGCTACGCAATGAAATTGAGTCAGAAGCGACGCAGCGTAGTGAGCGCATGCAAAAGATATCCGATGAGGATGGAAATGCGCGCAAACGTCAGGAAGAACTGAGTCAGCTTTTAGCCGCGCCCAGTACGGATGGGGATGAGGAGAACGCTGCACGACAAACAGCTGCTCAAGCAGAACTGAATTATTTGAAACAGCTATTTCTCGAATTGGAGCAGGAACAACGCAGCTACGAATCCCGTCGGGAATTACTTCGCGCTCGCCGCCAACAGGCTGAACGCCAAGTGTTGGTTACCGAACAGCGCTTCAATACCCTTGAGCAATATGTGAATCAACAGCGCACCACGGCCGCCGTCAAGGCAATGCAGGATGCAGAAAGCACCATCCAGGCCGCCACTAGCGCCCATCCGCTGGTGCGTCAAATCGTGGAAAACAATCAGACTCTGGCCACGGAACTCACCCTGGTCTCCACACAAAACACCCAGCTAAGTGAAGAGAAAAGAGTTCTGGAGGAGACGCTCTCAGTACTCCAACGCCAGTATGACGGTATCAAAGAGAAGATCGCCCAAATAGGTCTAACCGATGCCATCGGTTTAAAGCTGCGCAATGATCGCAACCAATTACCAGAGACCAGCAGCCATGCCTCTTCTCTAAACAAGCGAAGCGCTGAAGTTAATCGTGTTCAGCTACGCCGTATCGAACTCGAAGACCGGCTGTTGGAATTGGTGGATATTAACCGCGAGGCACAGCGCCTCATCACCACATTAGGAGGTACGCTCAGCGGCACTGAACATCGCTCGCTGCAAAACGCACTTGAGTATGCACTGAGTGAACAACGGGAAAAGTACCTTGGCGAGCTCATTAAAACGTATGACATCCACTTTGAAAAACACCTGTATCCCATGATGGAGTCGGAACGTGAGCTTCTTACATTAGTTAATGAATACGGAGAGTTTATCGATACTCGGATTCTGTGGATTCAAAGCTCGCCAGCGATAGCGTTCACTCATATCGAACAACTGGGCAATGCCATTCCATGGCTCCTCAGCCCTACATCGATATCCAATACCTTGAGCAAACTGGGTAAGGATGTAGTTAGCAATCCATTTTCCGTAGGTATGGCCTTGCTTGTTTTTACGCTGCTAGTAGGGGTATACAGTCACCTCAAAGAAAAACTGTCGGAACTCGGGCGTTACGTAACAAAGCTCAGTAAAGCCAAGTTCACCGATACCTTAGCCGCAGCCACCGTTACCGCACTGATGGTTCTGCCTTGGCCAATGCTTATTTATTTAATAGCGTGGCGCACTGAAAGCATTGGTATTGAAGATAGCTATTCACTGGCTGTTTCGTCTGGCCTCCATATGGTTGCCTATCTCCTGTTTCTTGGCTTGCTATTGAGACGCATTTGTCGCCCCAATGGCTTAGGCGAATCACATTTTCGTTGGAAGATAGAAAATCTAAACCTGGTTAGACGTCAGCTCACGTTGTTCTTACCTGTTGCATTACCACTATCCTTTATCGTAACGACTACGCTCGATCAACCTGTACAGGCACACCACGATTCGCTAGGGCGCTTTGCGTTCATAACATTAATGGTGAGTAGCACTTTCTTTGTATTCAATTTGTTTAAACCATCCACCGGAATTTTTAAGGATGATATTGAGAAACACCCTGGCGGGTGGCTGGATCGCCTTTCCAGTATCTGGTTTTCGTTACTGGTCGGTGCGCCCATTGCGTTAGCTCTGGCCGCTGGAATCGGTTACTTCTACACTGCCATTCAGCTCTGTTTGTATATCGTTAGCACAATTGGCCTCGTTTTTATCACTTACATTATTCGCGAGTTTTTTATCCGCTGGCTAAACATCACACAACGCAAACTTGCCTTAGAGCAGTGGCGTAAAAAGCTTGAAGCAAAAACAGACATAACAAGTAAATCAGAAAAACATGATTCCATTGACACCACGCCGAATGAAGAGCAAGAGCTCGATGTGGAAGCAGTCAGCGCCCAAACCATGCGCTTGCTCAACAGCACCTACTGGCTGGCTATTATCATTGGTGTAGTCATCATCTGGTCAGAAGTATTGCCCGCACTTAAAGCTCTGAATGATATAGTTCTTTGGAGCAGCGAAGTCGCTAGTGGTGAAGGTGCTACAACGCTTATGCCAACAACACTGGCTAGCGTGCTTTTGGCTATGACCATATTACTAATGACCTTATTCATCAGCCGAAATATCCCTGGGCTGCTTGAAATCGCAATTCTTCAACACTTACCATTTACCCCCAGTGGGCGCTACGCTATCACCACCATCACCCGCTACATCTTGGTGATTGTCGGTCTGGCTATGACGTTTAACGCCATTGGCATAGGCTGGTCAAAAGTACAATGGCTCGCGGCAGCAATTACCGTAGGGCTAGGTTTTGGCTTGCAAGAGATCTTTGCCAACTTTGTTTCCGGTTTGATAATTCTGTTCGAGAGACAAATTCGAGTTGGCGACGCTGTAACAGTAGGCAATATCAGCGGCAAGGTTTCGCGTATTCAAATGCGTGCAACAACGATTACGGATTGGGACAGAAAAGAACTCATCATCCCAAATAAAGAGTTTGTTACTGGACAGGTGATTAACTGGTCGTTGTCAGACACCATACTTCGTCTTCTAATACCCGTGGGAATTGCCTACGGATCTGACACTAAACTCGCACATCAAATACTTATGTCTGTAGCCCAAGAACACCATAACGTATTGGAATATCCTGAACCTAGCGTACGCTTTGTAGCGTTTGGTGAAAGCTCGCTTGATTTCGAGCTGAGGGTTTTTATCCCTCATCCTGATTTGTTGCTGGAAACCAAGCATGAACTGCATATGGATATCGATCAGCGATTTCGTGAAGCCAAGATTGAAATCGCATTTCCTCAGAGAGATGTGCATATTCGGGATATTCCAGAAGGATTGTCACTACAGAAAGATGAGAATGATTAGAGACCGGACAACTTAAAAAAGTGACTTGGTCGGGGTGCGTGTGTATAAAGTAAAATCCACATTCTTAGAAGGCTCGCCATATTGTCGCCATTAATCAATTATTTTCCTAAATTTAGCTCAAGGTTTCTTTCTAATTTTTCTTGATACTTTACATACTTGCGTATCATTTGGGCATCAACACCAATCGTGTCCACAAAATATCTGCTGGCCCAGAAACTATTTCCCTAATAAGGTTTCTGCCTTAAATAGGAAAACCACCTGAATATTTGTATCGCTATCCGTCCTTTCAAAGTCCCCATCAACTTTGATATTGACACTCTTGGCGGTACTTTTATTAAGAAGTGGATATGATCTGGCTGAACACTCAGCTCTACGATTTCACAACCCAGCCTTTCACTATGTACCCGAATACTTTTTTACAACCTCGTAACTAATCCGCCCTTCCAATACTCGGTAACGATATTTGGGCACCCAAACTATGTGGTACTGACAATGCCATATTACGTGCGATAATTTTCCAAACCCGCTCATTGCTCTTCTCCTAACTCGTTGTTGTGGCGACAACTTCGTTAGGATGCATGAGCAGGTTCTACAGGCCTGAGCCTGCGAACCTTCCCACGTCCTCAGGACGTGGTTAGTAGGTCTAATCTAATCCGCTTCCACGACAGACCTGCCGTTCAACGCCAAGTGTCTTAAGGACAGCAATGGGCACATGCCGGTCAAGTTCCACCATTAGCAGAGCTCTGGCACTAGCACTCCGTATGGTAGTGCCCTTGTATCATTTTCGGTGATGGCTTTATCAGCGTTACCTGCGCTCAACCAGCAAGATTCCGCACATCGACCGACACAGCCAACTTAGGTTCGCCACCGCCGAAGACTACTCCCTTGAGCGGGTTTACGTCACCATAATCACGGCCCCAGCCGACAATAATGTGCTGATCAAAAGGAATCTGATTGTTGGTGGGGTCGAAATCCATCCAGCCAAGTTCGGGTAAGTAGACCGAGAACCAGGCGTGTGAGGCATCGCTACCGACCAGCTTTTCTTTGCCGGGTGGTGGTAGAGTTTCAATATAACCACTGACGTAACGCGCAGCGAGCCCATGTGCACGCAGGCAGCCTATGGCAAGATGGGCAAAGTCTTGGCAGACACCGCGCCGATGTTCGAGCACGGTTGATAGCGGCGTGGCCAGGGTAGTGAAGTCGGGGTCATAGGTGAAGTCGGAATGGATACGAACCATCAAGTCGTGCACCGCTTCCATCAATGATCGGCCGGTCGGAAACGAGGGCTCGGCATAGGCGGCCAGGGCTTCACTTGCGGTGACGAAGGGTGAATCAAGGGTGTATTGTAAAGCATCCAGTGTTTGCGGATCACGCTGTTGGCGCAGAGCTGAGCGAACACCTTCCCAGGCCATGCCTTGGGAGAAATTTAATTGCGCCTCTTGAGATATCACCTGCACTTCACTGGTAGCGGTCACCACAAAGCATTGGTGTGGCTCGCGGATGGAAAACGAGACGACGCGATTGCCAAAAAAATCCTGATGCTCATTGTAGTCAGCAGGTTTTGGATCTATCTGTAAGTCTGCGTAGCTGCACTGCTGATTGACACTAGTGCGTGGCAACAAGCGGACTTCGTTGTAAGAAGTGCCAACAGTTTCGCTGTAGTTGTATTTGGTTTTGTGAATAACCCGATAGCGCATGGTACTAGGTTTCCCTCAATGGTGAGAGCGGTTGCGGCGCGCTTTCATGGCGAAAATAGGCGGCTGTAGTGGCGTCAGAAAACGACAGCAATAAATGATTGAGTCGCACCAACAACTGATCCAGTGCCTGGCGGTTGCCATTTTCAGCAACAGCGGTCAGCTCATCAATAGCGGCAAGCCGTACTGCAGACGAGGCTTCCAGTGCCAACCGTTCCTCCTGCGTCAAACGACCACTCGATGTATCACGCGGTAACTTGGCGACATGGGCCTGCAGGCGCGCCGTCTGATAACCCAGTGAGCGTGGATTATTTGTATCGAATAGCAATTCAAGAAACGATGCCAGCTCCATGGTGTTGCGATAACGTTGGCGATAGCAAATCAGGTTGTCGCTGGTTTCCAACAGCGCAGCCATTAACAGGCTTTCCACCGCCTCTGGGCGTTGTTGGGCCAGTGTGCTGCGCAGCAAGGAGAGCATCAACATACCCCTCTCCACACGCCGCCCCATATCAAGAAACAACCAGGCATCACCACGCGGCATGCTCTCTGTAACCAAACCACTAAAGGCAGCAAGTGAGGTGATCAATTGATTCAATACGTCCTGCACCTGCCACAAGGTCGGCTGCTTCATCTTTTTGAGACTGACCATGTGTTCCGCCAAACCATCCATTACGCGCCAGGTGTCGGACGACCACAAATCGCGTACCACAAAACCTGTTTGGGACAGGCTGCGCAAGGTGTTGGCAAGACTGCCGTAACGGGTTTCATCCAGCACCACCGATAACAGTTCAGCCTCTGGTGCGTTGAGTAATGACTCGGCATCCTTGGCCAGAAAACCGGGCTGAGTGCCAGTCAACTGCGTTACGCTTCGCAGCAAGGTATGTAAGCTCTGTGTGTGTTCATTAACACTGAGATCGGGATCGCCATAGACATTTTTGATTGTGGTACGCAGCAACCTGACCGTTGCCTCTACTCGCTCGACATAGCGGCCAACCCAAAACAGATTATCGGCAATACGACTTGGTAACGCAGCGCCCTGATTGGTGGCCGTTGGCAAACGGCCCGGTTTGCTTGTTAGCTCAACAATCTTCTCCGGCTCGGATGCCAACACCCAGGTATCTTTGCTAATACTGCCAATCTGGTTGGATACCAGCATGTCATCCTTTTGCAGCGAACTACGCGTCAGACCACCAGGCATCACGACATAACCATCGGCACGCGCCACTACAAAACTGCGCAAGACGGCATGGCGCGGCTCTAAACTATCACCGCTCACAAACGCCGGCGCGGTGGAAAACCCCTCTTGTTCCTGGCCCACATAAAACGCCGGCCGCGCCTTGATCCGCGCCTGCCATTCCGCCAATTCCTGCTGGTTAAGCTGGCAACCAAATATGGGCTGTGTCCCCGGACCACGATAGGTGGGTTTGATGACCAACTTGGCAAGATTTTCGAGCACATAGTTAAGTTCTTTCGGCTGACCACACCACCAGGTGGCTGCTGTCGGCAGGCTCAATTTGTGGCCAAAAAAATGTTTGGCTATACCTGGCAAAAAGGCCATCAGACCTGGGTTCTCAAGAATGCTACTGCCAAGCGGATTGGCAATGGCTACGTTGCCCCGTCTGACCACATCCACCAAGCCCGGCACACCGAGGCGTGAATCCTGGCGCAGCTTCAAAGGATCACAAAAATTATCGTCAACACGACGCAAAATAACATCGACCCGTTCCAGGCCACTCAAGGACTTTAACCAGAGATAACCATCGCGAACGGTCAGATCATCCCCCTGAACCAGGGGATAACCCAGATAATTAGCCAGGTAGGCGTGTTCAAAAAATGTTTCGTTAAGAGGCCCTGGCGTAAGCACAACCACGCGAGGGTTTTCCACATTTGCCGGTGCTATGGCGTTAAGCCCAACCCGTAAGGATTGGAAAAACTGCGCCAGGCGATGGACGTGGGAATCGCGAAACAGACTGGGTAAAACCCGAGTCATGGCGATGCGATTTTCCAGGGCATATCCCATGCCTGAGGGGGCCTGTGTTCGGTCACCCAAAACCCACATACGGTCGTCGGGGCCGCGCGCCAAGTCGGCAGCGTAAACCACTAATTGATGCTTGCCACGCAGAGTGAGCTGATCACAAGCACGCAGAAATCCGCCGTGGTTATACACCAGTTCGAGCGGCAGCAGCCCCTTGCGGATCAATTCGCGTGGCCCGTAAATATCAGCAAGAATCAGGTTCATCAATTCTGCTCGTTCCAGCAAGCCTGTCTCAATGGTCGCCCACTCTTCGCTGGAAACCAGCAGCGGCACAGGGTCAAGCTGCCACGGCCGACTCTGCCCGGCCGGGTCGCTGTAGACGTTGTAGGTGACGCCGTTCTCGCGCAGCAATTTGCTCGCTTCGGCACCGCGCTGTTCGAGCTCGCTCGTACCAAGCGTGCGCAAGGCACGGATCAGGTACTGCCAATGAGGCCGAATCTGGCCATCACTACCAAGCATCTCATCGTAGCTACCTGGTGAAGTCGGGTACCACTGATCCGATTCATTCTGTTGAGTTTCTGGAGGTATGATCGTCATGCGAACCTGTCATTAAAGCCTGGCTTGGCCAGACAAAGCGATTTTCATTCTATCGCCTATGTATTCCAGTCGCTACCCTAGCGCGACACATCACCACATCATCCATCTGAAATATCAACATAGATGCAAAGCCAAAATCACTGCCTCTGACTATGGCTCATTTATTGCTAGTCATAGGGTAATTGATACTAAACATGAGGAAACCATAATGAGCCCATCGCTGGAATTCGCGCGCCACGGCGACAAACAAAATTCACCATTTTTCGAGGACTATCTGCAGCGCCTGTTGGAAGAGCGTGACCGCGTCGGCCTGACCGATATGGTGCATGAGATCGACGCGCTGATGCTGACGGTAGATCCGGGCCATTCCATCGAATACATCGCTGAATTGGCCTTGATGACCCCTTACCATTATCTGGTGACGCTGGAGAGCGAAACTCACTGGACCCATGTACTGCGTATCGACATGGCCTCGCCGGACCTGCTGGTGCGTGAAGTAAAAGATCCCAATATCCGTGGAATTTTCCGCAGCCTCAACGAGGTCTACCCAATCGGCTCGCGCAAGCCAAACAGCCGTTACATGGGTGAGATATTGCGAGTCAGCGACCTGCACGGTGTGACGGAACTGCAAAAAGAACGGGAATTTCGTTTCTTCTCCCAAGACGAGATGCGCAAGATGGAGCTACCGGGAAATTTGTCTGTCAGCAAACCCTCTCCCTATACACACAATATCGTCGCCTATATGGAGCGGCCAGAGGAACAACTGCGCGTCTATTCACTGGGTTTAAGTACAATCCGTGGCGATGTACAGGAAGCCTCTCTTGCGGCAAAAGAACTGCAAAAGCAACTCGAAATCGATGATCTAATCGGTCCCATCGACCACCTGGCCACTCGTGTTTACTGTCAGAATCGGGAAGTCGCCATTCTCGAATGGCTGTCGTTGTCGAGCTATTATTACTGGGGCTCTTACAACATCAAAGATCAAAACTCTTCCACCAACGTCACCAAGAGCGCCCACTTTCCAGAGGAGGTGCGCAGCCCGGCGAAGGTCTTTACTGCCAACAACACGCCCTATTTTGTTAATCACCTTGAGCGGTTGCCTTCACCCACAGAAACCTTCGTCAGAAACTACGGACCACGCCTGCACCATGTGGCACTGGCAGTGCGAGACGGAGAACGCCACGGTAACGAGAACATCGACTTTGTCGTTAACCAGATCCGGGCACAGGGGCGTCAATTCCTGCTCGACGTGATTGGTTCCAAAGGCGAAGGTTTGAAGCAGATATTTTCCAGTGCTTCCGACCACTCGTCGTTAATCATCGAATATGTACAACGCTTTGGTGATTTCAACGGTTTCTTTACCAAAGACAACGTTGCCAAGCTGACTGAGGCGGCGGGTGTGGAAGAGGAACTGCTGGAACTTCAGGCACAGGTGTCTAAGGCGCTTTAAATAATTATTTGGCGTGGTCTCAGGCCACGCCAAATACCTTAAACACACTAGCCATTTGTGTGTGACACATAGTTGAGGCAAAGAAACGCTGCATGACAAGCTTCTCATACAAGCGTTTAAATCATTATTCGTAACTAAAGTAGCTATCTGTTAATGATGAGTGAATTTTGCCAATCCCGACCTGAAACTCATCGATAAAACGATGCAAACCGCTGCGCTTGATCCGTTTGGTATTCAGTTCTTCCAGCCCTTTTATCACTTGATTGAGATGCCGGCGTGGCACGCGTGGATTGGGAATGGCTGACAAACAGCTACCAACCGCCTCCAGGCAATGCCCCATTGAGCGGGGAAAATCTTTTTCATTCAATAAATAATCAAGCACATCAGGACCATTGACACCAAGGTAACCCTGACGTCTATATGCCTGAAAGGCATTGATAGACTTAAGCACGTTAATCCAACGCACAGTGGCAAAGGCCGGGTTAAAGTCTTCTTCTTCCGACAGTAACTTTGCGGCCGCTACATCGAGAATACGACTGCTCATCTCAGCCCGCTCCAGATTACGTCCAATGCGTAGAAACTGATAGGCATCATCATGGGGAATAGTGCCCATCATGATCCCGGTCATGGTCTGACAACGGCGAATCAGGCCACTCATAAAATCGTTTCGCTTACGTCGTCCAATAGAACCTTTTCCGTACTCGCCACAAAAGTAAAATAGTTCGTTGGCCTGCTCCCACACCTCGTTAGGAATAATGTCACGGGTGACACGAGCATTTTCCCTCGCTGCATTGATACAGGCCACAATCGAGCTGGGATTACGCTTATCGCTGGTCAAAAAGCGCATGACAGATAGCTCGTCGTTTTTTTCAGGATAGTACTCATTAAATAACCTCTCACCACCAACGACCTTAATCAATTCACCCCAACCTATTTCAACATCACGTGGTATATCGAGTAGCAGGTTAGTCATGCTATTGATCAGGCGCGCAGTATCTTCCGCACGTTCGAGGTAACGGGCCATCCAGTAAATATTTTCTGCAACACGAGATAACATTTTATTTGTCCCCCATATCGACAACCCAGGTATCTTTGCTACCACCGCCCTGGGATGAGTTAACCACCAATGAGCCTTCAGGCAAAGCAACACGGCTTAGACCACCGGTCGTTGTATAGGTATTTTTGCCCTGCAAGGTGAAGGGGCGCAAATCAACATGTCTTGGCGCAGCATCGTGATCGACCAAGGTCGGCACGGTAGAAATACTGAGCGTCGGTTGCGCTATGTAGTTACGTGGATCATTTTTAATCAGCCCTGCAAACTGACGAATCTGTTTTTTGCTCGCATGAGGCCCCACCAGCAAACCATAACCACCGGACTCGTTCGCCGGTTTCACCACAAGTTCTTCGAGGTGATCCAGCACATAGGCCCGGTCATCGTCATTCATGCATAAATAGGTCGGCACATTTGGGATGATTGGTTCTTCACTCAGGTAGTAGCGAATTAAATCAGGCACAAAGGCGTAGACCACCTTGTCATCCGCCACACCGGCACCGGGGGCATTGGCGATAGCGACGTTGCCTGCCCGCCAAGCACGCATCAGACCAGGCACACCAAGAGTGGAATCCTTGCGAAATTCTTCCGGATCGAGAAAATCATCGTCTATACGACGATAAATCACATCAACAAGCTTCAGACCATAGATGGTGCGCATGTAGACGCAGTCATCACTGTCTACCACCAGATCACTGCCCTGTACCAGCTCGGCCCCCATCTGCTGGGCAAGATAGCTATGCTCGAAATAGGCCGAGTTATAAATGCCGGGCGTCAGCACCACCACCTCAGGTACCTCACCCTTGCGCGGTGAGATCGCTGCCAACATGTCGAATAATTGGGTAGTGTAATCATCCACCGGCAGGATATCCATGTCCTCAAACAGCTCGGGAAACACCCGTTTCATAACATGGCGATTTTCCAGCATGTAGGAAACGCCAGAGGGCACACGCAGATTATCTTCGAGCACATATTGAGTGCCATCGCCATCACGCACCAAATCAGCGCCACAAATATGGGCCCAGACACCAAAAGGGGGCTTGATACCTTCACACTGTTTGCGATAGTTTTTGGCACCAGCCAACACATCCTTGGGGAAAACCCCATCCTTAACCACCTGCTGCTTGTTATAGAGATCATCTATAAACATGTTTAGTGCAGTGAGACGTTGTTTCAGTCCCTCCTCAGTACGCGTCCACTCCTTGCGCGTAATCATGCGAGGAATCAGGTCCAATGGCCATGAACGGTCAATGTTTGTTCCTTCGCTATACACTGTGAAGGAGATGCCCATGCCCTTAATGGCCATGTCCACCGCCTGTTTCAACTCGCTCAGCTCATCATGCTTGAGCCTTGTGAAGTAACGACACAAGGCACTGGCAACCCGACGAGGATTACCCTTATCAGATATCAACTCATCGTAACCCCTGGCCGGATAATGGTTGTTAAAATTAATAGACATTGCTGGCCTCGTAGTTAATATGCTTGCTACTAGTTCTACTATTAGCAATGACTATTGCAATCATCAGGCCAGGTTTATCACTACTGCCCCTGCAACAAATCAACTATGTAACGAGGCAGCCCCTATATAATCATCCATCGCCAGATTCCATGCCTCAAAACCACCATCCATGCTATATACCTCGGCAAAACCAAAATCGACAAACAACTGCGCCATATCCTGACTGGCATTACCCTGATAACAGTAGATCAATACCGGTAATGCACGGTCTGCATTTTTACGAAAGCGGGGAAAACTACTTAGATTGACATGCTGTGCATCGGGCAATGAACCTGCCCGATAGGAATTGATATCGCGCACATCAACAATCAGCGGCATTTTTTCAGTCATCAACTGCTTGGCCTGCTGAACTGAGATACGTTGAAAACCATTCATCACAATCAAGCCCCAGCAGTTTTCTCTTGCAGTTGTTCCTGAGTCAGTTCTTCAGGCCAAACACCTACCGCAGGCCCCAACACATCCTTGGCGCCATCAAAGCGCACCAGATACAAAGTCTTGTCCGGAAACTCTTCAAGATGGCCTTCATTAATCACCACTCCACGTGTGCCTTCGGCTGCAATCAAGGCATCTTCATGAAGATCAGGAAAACTGCCATCATTGCGAATTTCAGCGTTGGAAAATACGATGTCACCCGGTTGAAAATTGCTTTCCATAATTACACCTCATAGATTGAAAATAATAGTTAGAACCTTGTTCAATAAATAAACAATTACCTAGTCAAGCATGATTAATGACCTTGCCTGTATCTCACACTCATTCCTGATCTGCTTATTAAGCACCTTCAGCCAGCGCTCAGGAATTTCATCCAGCCCATAATATGCGCCGGCAATCATGCCCAGAATGGCACCAGTGGTATCAGCATCTCCGCCACGGTTAATCACGTCGATCATCGTGGTTTCAAAGCTGTCGCTTTCAAACATTGCCTGAAATACAGCACGCATAGTGTCGACAATGTATCCTGTTGGTGAAGCGCAACGACGATTATCAAACCTAAACTGAGGATAGCTCTCCACTAGCTTTATTACCGGCCCATCAAAAATTTCAGCCATGCTCAAGCCCGACATTGCTACGTGAATCATCTCGATAACGCATTCAGTGGCCGTATCAGACAATGGGTTGTTATGAGTCACATGGGCCTGGGCGCGATTGGCCTCGACACGTTCATCCTGCCGATTAAACGTAGCCAAGGCCACAGGCAGGCAGCGCATACAAGCACCATTACCTGCATCATGTTCACTGAGGGGATTTTCAACATTGCCAGTTTTTCGAAAATGGATGATGCCGCGCCGCACCGTATTTCCAATATCCACCGGCTTTCTGCGCATCCACTCATCAAATGCCTGTGCAGCCGCAACCGCCTCAACCCTACCTGATTTTAGAATTGCACGACCCAGAGCCAGCGACATGGTAGTGTCATCAGTCACTTGCCCCGGTTTTAACCTCAACCAGCCACCACCACAGATGCTGTCATGAATCTGATATTGCTTTTGGATTTCCAGCGGCGTCATAAATTCAACAGTTGCGCCTAAGGCATCACCAATAGCTAGTCCTAAATATGCCCCTACAGCTCTGTTTTGCAACGTCAGATTCAAACGACTACTGAGATCCGAATAATTAGTCTTCTGGTCCAAAGCAAATTGAATAATCACTACAAACATCGCAACTTGGGGCACGACAAACATATATGCCCTGTTGTTCACAAAGCTGCTTATAGAGAAATTTCTTCCATTTCATATCATGATTATTACGCGCAGCCAGGGCAGGAAAATTACGTTTCATCAACTCGCTTAATTCCTTCCGTGACCACAAACCCATGTCCTGCCAGAGGTGATCCACTCCCATACAGGCAGCCGCTATAATCTCAGCCAACCAGGCTTCACTGTCATCAACACCGGCACGTGAATCGAGCATCAGTTGTATCAGATCATCACGCTCTGGCAATCGCTCATAATCAGCTTCACCTTGATGTGCAGGATCTTCATGCCACTGCACACAGGCAAAGTGATGCATAAACATGGCGCGATAAGACTTTCTCGACAACCCCATACGAGCGGGCATAGCCGACTCACCGACACTCCAATTGGCCAACATGGAGGCCAATGTATGACTGTTACGCCCTCCAGTCGCTGCCGCCATCAAGCGCGCATAAGTACCGTCCCGCGTTGCCATCTGCTGTGACAGGTCAGCCATTCGTGGAAACTGCTGCATTTGTACTGAAGTCATCATCATGATCAGTTACCTCGTTTGTTTTCATCAGTCCGCCTGCCCATCTTCACAATCACTTGTTGCATGATTGCGTGGACAATTTCAAGATCCCTGGAACCCTTTATCGGTACCAAGTCAATCAATAAACTCAAACGGTCAACATCAAAGCCAACAAAATACTCAGCATCAATCATCATCAAGGGCCGCCGAATCAACAAAGGTTCTTGCAGCATTAATGCCAATGCCCCTTCTTCATCAAGTGTTTCAGGTTTAACCTGGCCCGATTTCACGGCAGGGGCACACTGGTTAAACCAATCCTTAACAGCAAGCCCTTGAAAAAACGGTCTTAACGAATCAAAGCGCCATGTCTCGGTCAGCAAATTACGGGCGTCCACTACATGCCCCGCTTCTGCAAGCAGTTTTTTCTGTCGGGTGTTATTGATGCACCCGGGCTTCTCATAGAAGAGAATCTGCACCATATTTAATCAAGCAATCCTATTCATGTTCGATTGTGGATACTCTTCGTAAATCAAATCAGCCTCAGCCATGGCACTTGCCCATACCGGTCGATATTTAACCTGGCATACATTCACCACCACCTTTACCGGTGTCGTAGCAGCAGACTGAACCGTGCTACTGGCCACTATTTCCACCTGCGGTGCAAGCAGCTCTGTGCGCAACTCATCGACAAGTAAACGTTTGGGTGTCAACAAACACAGGCCCATCGTCAAGGTCACCACTGTCAGCCACAACAACCTGCGCAAGAATGTCTTATCTATATCCCATAAAATGTTGTTCATTGTTAATGTTTGCATGGTTTTATTTCCTCTATCGAAGCTCTAGCTAGCTGATAATTAACGTGCCTGTATCTCTGCCATGGCTGCTTCCATCTTGGCAGGTGGAATACCTGTCAGTGATCCCGGTGCATTGAGCTCCACCCCAAACGAATCCAAAATAGCTCCTTCGATCGGACAAATCGTTGCACACTGGGCATCAGCAAAATCGCCTTCGCACTCGGTACACTTCTTTGAATCAATCAGGAAGTGTGGTTTGGCTTCATAGATTGCATTGCTTGGGCACAAAGGCTCACAGGCCCAACAATTCACACAGCTTTCAATAATGCTTAATGCCATCGCTAAACTCCTTAGGCAGATACATGTTGCTCGTCACTCACCTCATCCAGTAGGCCATCATCAATCATCTTCTGATAGTGCTTCATGATCGCTTCCTCGATAGGTTCCATTGGGTAGTCGTTATTGGGCATAACACCAGCCTCTTCCAACATGCCCCAGGGCTCGAAACCAATTTTTGAACACAAGACAGCCTCACAACCTTCCAGCGTACGAATGGTGCGCTGCAATACCGTCTCTCCATCACCACAACTCACATCGCCTTCACAGTATTGATCCGCCTTACGATGCGATATAAAACGCACCCCTTCGCTTGAAGCTTCATACACCAGGAACTCACGTGCATGACCAAAGTGCTGATTGATAACACCACCACCGCTGGTGGCAACCGCCATCAATACGGGGCGATATGTCTTGCTGCTGTCGATCTGAATGATGTTCTGTTTCTTGGCAGCCTCTTTCTCTGCCAGCTCTTCGGCGATGCCATCATGAACCTTCTTACGCATCTCCATTGCTGCGGTGTAATCGATATCCATGTTCTCAATCTTGTCCATGGTGAACTCATCACCACGATCTTCGCCTAGCAGACCCACCGCATCGGCACGACACTGGCGACAATGACGCATCATATTCATATCACCGGCACAAGCATCTTGCAGATCTTGCAACTCATCCGCACTCGGTGAGCGCTGCCCCATCACACCATAAAAGGTGCCGTGTTCTGCTTCAGCAATGAGCGGCATGACGTTATGCAAAAAAGCGCCCTTGGACTTAACAATCTTGCTCACCTCTTTCAGGTGTTCATCGTTAACACCGGGGATCAACACAGAATTCACTTTGACCAGAATGCCCTTATCAATCAGCATCTGCAGTCCCTTCTGTTGCTGCTCAATCAGAATCTTGGCACCCTTCTTACCGCGAATACGACGATTCTCCCAAAATACCCAGGGATAGATTTTGGCACCGATCTCAGGATCAACTGTATTGATGGTAATGGTGACGTGATCAATGTTGTGCTTAGACAGCTCTTCAACTGCATCCGGCAAGGCAAGACCATTGGTGGAAACACAGAGTTTGATATCCGGCGCCTTTTCAGATAGCTGACGAAAGGTTTCAAAGGTACGCTCAGGATTGGCCAATGGATCACCTGGACCAGCAATGCCTAACACAGTCATCTGTGGAATATTGGCTGCCACCGCCATGGTCTTCTTCACTGCCTGATCAGGCGTGAGCAATTCAGACACCACACCTGGGCGCGACTCATTGGCACAGTCATACTTACGGTTACAGTAATGACACTGAATATTGCAGGCCGGTGCTACCGCCACATGCATGCGGGCAAAATAGTGATGCGCATCCTCGGAATAACAGGGATGATTATGCACCTTCTCGCGAATGTGTTCCGGCAGTTGCGAAACTTGATCATCCGTCGAACCACAAGAGCCCGCCGAACAACCACCCTTAGCTGCAGCATCTTCGACCTCAGTATCATTCAGAACCGTCAATTCCATATTCTTCATCCTCCACAGTCATCATTGTGTTATTTGGAATTCTCGAATAAGACTTTGCAAGGCCCATGCCTGGTTTTATCGGCAATAGATTGTCGTGAATTTTCAATCAGTTAAACAAACCTGACTAATATTGTGTCGCGAAAGGTACAGACAAGGTTTACGGGATTGTGGCTAATACGACAAAGTCACTTGATATTTAGTCCGTTATTTTTTCTTAGCAATCACACTAGTACCTCTATTGCCGCAAAAAATACTCATCAACCAAGGTTTGAATCTTCAATTTGATGATATCTGACAACATCAACATCTTTCGTTCGTGCTCTTGCCGGGCAATATCATAAATCTGTTTTACTAGTTCTTCGTTGACTTCTTTAGGAATACTGAGTGACCACTCAGTAAAAAACACATCGTAGCTGTCGATGGTTTTAATCAGTTCAAATTTAAGTTTTTGCCTATCTTTAGCGGGTACTTTGCTTATCGCCTGATCAATGATTGCCTCAAGGCCTGATTTGTTTTGTTTTTTCTGAACTGGGAATTCGATAATATTATTCGGCATATGAAACCCATATTGTATCTATGCATTGCTAGCTAGGTTGTGACTAACCCAGCCTACATTTACTCCTAGCTTCTGCATCTTGGCAGTCGACCGTAGATATATTTTTCAGGGCATTAATTAATCATCAAAATTGTTTTACCCTGATATTCAAGGTGCGAATACGATAGGCAATCTGTCGCGGTGTCATGTTTAGCAGACGCGCAGCCTTGGCCTGTACCCATCCAGCTTGTTCCAGTGCGGCAATAACCCGTTCTCTATCATCCAGATCGGGATCATCCAGGTCTACGTTATTTTGTGAAGGTGCTGCATTGGTTGTATCGACATTAATCTTATCTTCGAGGCCGGTGGCGGCTATGACATCACGGTCAATCACGCCACTTTCTGTCATGATGGCAGCACGTTCAAGCCAGTTTTCCAATTCACGGACATTGCCGGGCCAGCTATAGCGCATCAGCACTCGAACTGCACTGTCGGTAATGTCCAATTTTCGTTCCTGTTGTTTGCCAATTTTTCCAACCAGAAATTCTGCCAGATTAGGTATGTCTTCATATCGTTCACGTAATGACGGCACATTGATCGGCATGACGTTGAGGCGATAATAAAGGTCTTCACGGAAGTTGCCTTCTTCGACTTCGCTTTCCAGATCACGATTGGTCGCAGCAATAACACGCACATCAACTTTTATTGTTTTGCTACCACCAACGCGTTCAAATTCACCTTCCTGCAAGACACGTAACAGCTTGGCCTGAAACTGGGCTGATATCTCGCCTATTTCATCGAGAAAGATTGTGCCACCATCGGCTTGTTCAAATCGACCTTTACGCTGATTCACGGCACCGGTGAACGCGCCCTTTTCATGACCAAACAATTCTGATTCAAGCAGATTATCAGGTAGCGCAGCACAGTTAAGCTTGACCACTGCACCTTTAGCGCGTGGTGAGTTGTAGTGTATGGCATTGGCAATCAGTTCTTTACCCGTGCCCGATTCACCTCGAACTAACACCGTGGTATTCCACTTGGCCACTTGACGCACCAGATCGAAGATTTTACGCATCTGCGATGTATGGCCAACGATATTGGAAAAACCATAATTATTGCGCACCGCCCGCTGTAACCGATCACGTTCTTTTGTCAGATCCTGGGTCTGTTGTTCCACCTGCCATGACAGGCGCACGGCCTGGCCAATCAAGTTTGCAACCATGTTCATAAAGCGGGCTCGTTCATCCAAAAACGAACGATTTTCTTCACTCGGCTGGGCAGCCAGTACACCCACCAACTTATCTTCCACTTCAACCGGTACACCTATGAAGGCCAACGATGAATCATAAAGACCGAGCTTACCGAGAAAACGAGGCTCATCTGCTACCGTTTCTACCACCATCTCTTTACCCATTTCCAGAATGGTGCCAACAATTCCTTCTCCATGACGATAACGAATCTCATCTAAACCATCGGCATCGTCTACACCATGTACTGCACTTAACAACAGTTCACCACTCTCTGGCTCAAGCAGTGTCACCATGCCGCGCTCCATCCCCGCGACCAGATGCAATGTATCAATCACCCCATGCAAGGTTTCATGCAAATCCAGTGAGCGACTTAGGACCTTGCTAACGGCATACAGGGCATTTAACTCTTTGGCATAAAGATTGGCATGCGATTTATTAACTTCGTGAGTTAATTCTGAAGTAAAAATATTCAAGACTCACCTCCATCCTGGATACCTGCTAACGGGAGCATGACCTCAACTCGACAACCGCCAGACGGTGCAGTGGCAATGGAAATATTACCCGAGTGCTCACTAACCACATCCTGCACCATAGTCAATCCCATGCCTGCCCGTTTGCCTTTCATCCCCTTAGTGGAATAAAAGGGCTGAAATACCTGCAAACGATCTTTCTCAGCGACCCCCGCACCAGTGTCATCGATGACAATAGCGATCACGTCTTCATCCGCTGTAGTGGTGATGGCCAGTTCACGAATTTTCCGACCCCGTTCACTCATGGCGTCAATTGCGTTTTCTATCAGATGATTCAACATGCCACGCAGACGATGTTCTCGCCCCATCACATTTGGCAGTATTGCAGTGGGTTTCCATTCCACTACCACGCCATTGGTAAGAAACATTTCTGTATTCATCGCCAAGGCATCATGAACCAGTTCATTGATATTGACAGGCACTACGGTCTCTATCTCTGCCTCTGGCATGCAGATGCTTAATTTGTTCATGGCCTCGGCCCCAGCATCCATCGCTTCGCGTAATACTCGACGAATGCTTTCCATATTGGTCGTACTACCACGGCGATCAATCATATTGCTGGCGGCTGCAACCAGGTTCATCGGCCCCTGTAATTGATAGATGGCACCTGCCAGAGTTTCACGAGTGCTTTGGACCAGTTCTTCTTCGGCCATCAGCGCGCGTAGAGCATTGGTGCGGACTGCTTCCTGACCTCTTTTGGTATCGGAAACATCCGTAGCAATCAGTAAACGGTAACTTTGTTTGCTGGACTCAAAAAAACTATCGGCACTGGTATCAACTTCATCTACGCGGGTACAGGAACAGGAAAACCATCGTGGCGCTCTGCCACCACCTGAATCAATTCGTATTTCATAATCCTTATACTCTTCATCATCAATGCTGTTATTACTAAACAATTTGTCAATCGGCTCAGCGCCCGCCATTAGTTTACGAAGTTCGTGATATGCCTTGTTCTTTCGCACCACCTGGCCTGCCTCATCTAACAACGCAATGACTACTGGTGCAGTATCAACCACGGATTCAATCAGCTCGTGATTGTTTTTTACTTCACGGGCCAGGCGATGCTCTTTGGTAACATCCCGATGCATACCTAAGTAGTGTGTAATCTCATCATGGTGATTCAACACTGGCGCAATTGTAAGTGAAGCAACATATCGCTCTCCGTCTTTACGACGATTCACAAGGGTATCGGACCAGGGTTGTTTGCCTAGCAGTGTCGACCAAAGATTTTTATAAATATGTTTCGGCGTACGTTTATCAGAAAGGATAGATTCATTTTTACCAATCAACTCATCAGCTTTGTAACCGGTAATCTGAGTAAAAGCCGGGTTAGCATAAAGGATATTGGCATTGATATCTGTAATGGAAATGGCCACAGCCGATTGTCGCACTGCCTCATAAAACACCCGCGGCGGTAGAGAGGTATGACTACCATCAATCGCCTCAGTGAGCATGGATTGCATGTCCGCAGGCAAGCTGTCCGGTGACTGCTCAAGAAATCTACGCACTGCTTCGACCCAGTTTTCGTTTGTAATTGCGATCTCAGAAATTTCCATACCCGCATCTCTTTGATAAACACACAAACGACATCTGCAATATCCGTTCCCATTGTTGGGGTTTTTGCTAAACCCTTACCAGACAAGCTTTATCGACTATTTATAAGCTAGTGATGTTTGTAGCTTTTCCGACAATTAACTCAATAGTGACCGGACACAAACGACAAAACCGACACACACAATTCATTAACCAACGCGACTAAAACTGCACAAAATCCAAGCACAATATGGCTTTACGCACATCTTGTAAGCATGTGTTTGGGTTGGCATACAAGCTGCACTGACACATTGTAGAGTTCAAAATGTGAGGAGCAGTTTAAATGACCGAGTTTGTGGTGATCTTGTTAAGCACAGCCTTTGTCAACAATGTGGTGCTGACCAAGTTCCTCGGTCTGTGCCCTTTTCTGGGTGTTTCAAACAAACTCGACCAAGCCTTGGGCATGGGCATGGCCACTACTTTTGTATTAACCCTGGCAGCGATGGCCAGCTGGTTGTTGGAGCGGTATTTGCTCACACCTCTGGATATCGGCTTTCTAAGAATTCTTGCCTTTATCCTGGTGATCGCAGCTGTAGTACAACTGACCGAGATGACAGTTCAAAAAACCAGTCCGGCCTTGTATCAATCGCTTGGCGTTTTCCTGCCCTTGATCACAACCAATTGTGCCGTCCTGGGTGTTGCACTGCTGAATGTTCAGGAACAAAACAGTTTTCTTGAGAGTGTTGCTTACGGTGTCGGTTCGGCCTTGGGTTTCACCCTGACCATGGTGATGTTTGCCGGGCTACGTGAACGTCTGACATTGGCAAATGTACCGGCTACTTTTGCAGGCACACCAATCGCATTCATTGTTGCCGGTGCCATGTCACTGGCATTTATGGGTTTTGCCGGACTGCTGAGTCCTTAAACAGGAGGAGTTTATATAATGATCGCAGCTATCGTGAGTTTGACTATTCTGGGTTTGAGCATTGGCTTTTCACTCGGTTATGTTGCCAAGCGTTTTAAAGTCGAAAAAGACCCGTTAGTGGATGATATCGAAGCTATGCTGCCAGCCTCTAACTGCGGTCAGTGCGGTTACGCTGGTTGTGGTCAGGCAGCCGAAGCCGTGGCCAAAGGTGACGCACCAGTAACATTCTGCCCACCCGGCGGCCGCGCCCTTGCCGAACAACTAGCCGCCAAGTTGGGTGTGGATGCTGACCTTTCTAATATGGATGACCGCGGACCAATGCTGGCCTTCGTTCGCGAAGCCACCTGTGTTGGTTGCACACGTTGTTTCAAGGCCTGTCCTACCGATGCCATCGTCGGTGCACCGAAGATGATTCACACCGTTATCAGTAATGCCTGCACCGGTTGTGGTGCCTGTGTCGACATCTGCCCGACTGAATGCCTGGTAATGGAAGAAGTGCCGGAAACCCTGAGCAACTGGCGCTGGCCCAAGCCCTCATCACAACCACAACCTGTCACGGCAGCGGCGTAAGAGAGATGTATGAAATTCTTTCGTTTTAAAGGCGGCGTCCATCCTGAGGGCAACAAGACGCCTACCACCAGCGAAGCGATTCAATCGTTTCCGCTACCGGCTCGCCTTTATGTGCCGCTGCAACAGCACATTGGTGCACCGGCCAAAGCAATAGTGAATATTGGTCAAACTGTTTTAAAGGGTGAATTGATTGCCGCCAGCCAGGGCAATGTCTCAGCTGCAGTGCATGCGCCCAGCTCAGGGACTGTGATTGAAATTGCTGAACATCAGGCACCCCACCCTTCCGGTCTGCCGGTTGAGTGCATCATCATCGAAACCGATGGCCGTGATCTGTGGATTGAAAACTCAAGTGAAGCAGAACCTTGGCGACTATCGGAAAAGGCAATTGCCCAGCGCATCTCCAATGCCGGCATTGTTGGCCTCGGAGGTGCGACCTTTCCTTCAGCGTTGAAGTTTAATCTTGGTCTCAAACAACGGGTTAAAACTTTGGTGATCAACGGTGCCGAGTGTGAACCCTATCTCACCTCTGATGATCGTTTGATGCAGGAACGCACTGGCAAGTTGATTGATGGCATTCGCATCATGATGCTAGGCATGTCTGCATCCGAGGCCATCATTGCCATTGAAGACAACAAACCCCAAGCCTTGAAAATCATGACAGCTGCGGTTGACGACCATCCCGAATTAAAAGTTTTAAAGGTGCCGACTCGCTACCCCATGGGCTCGGAAAAACATCTGGTCTATACCGTCACCGGCAAGGAGATCCCGTCCGGAAAACTGGCGGCCGACATCGGCATCATGGTACATAACGTGGGTACTGCCTATGCCGTATATGAAGCGATATTTGAAGGCAAACCACTGGTGTCACGCATCGTCACCATCAGTGGTGGCGCGGTCAATCAACCCCGTAATCTTGAAGTGCCATTCGGCACACTGGTGTCAGATCTAATCGACTATTGCGGCGGCCTGAAACAAGAACCGGAAAGATTACTCATGGGGGGCCCACTGATGGGCCTGGTCATCCCTAGTCTTGATGTACCCATCATCAAAGGCAGCAATGGCATTGTCGCCCTGACCAAAGACGAATTGAAAATGAACCAACAAAACGCCTGCATCCGTTGCAGTCGTTGTGTCTCAGCCTGCCCCTGTGGTCTGGTGCCGCTGGAGATGGCAGCCAACATCAAGGCCGGCAACTTTGACCGCGCTGTCGACTACGGCGTAAAAGACTGCATTAGCTGTGGTTCCTGCGCTTATGTCTGTCCGGCCAATATTCCGCTGGTGCACTTTTTTAATTACGCCAATGGCGAATTGGTGGCACGGCAAAAGGCTAAGCAACAGCAAGAATACACTGCTGAATTGGCCAAGCAGCGCCAAACTCGCATGGCTGAAATTGAAAAACAACGTGCTGCGGCAAAAGCAAAAGCACTGGCAGCCAAGAAGGCACGTGAAGCTGCCAAGCAACAACAAGAGGCCGCAGGATCATGAGTCGATTAACACCGGTTAGCGGTCCCCATACTCACGCCCAGGTCTCGATTCATAAGATCATGTTAACGGTGATGCTAGCCCTGACACCGGCGACAGCCTACGGTATTTATCTCTACGGCTGGCCAGCGCTTAATCTGTTTTTCATCACCATTGTCAGCGCCGTGTTAGTTGAGGCGCTGTGTTTATACATCGGTAAACGGCCGATGAAACAAGGCCTGGGAGATGGCTCCGGTATCCTTAGCGCCTGGCTGGTGGCACTGACTCTGCCACCCTGGGCGCCGTGGTGGATTGCAGTAGTGGCCTCCATCTGCGCCATCATGCTAGGCAAACAGGTGTTTGGCGGTTTGGGGCAAAATGTTTTTAATCCAGCCATGTTGGCGCGGGTGATTATCTTGATCTCTTTTCCGGTGCAAATGACTACCTGGGTCAATCCGCTGCCAATGTTTTCAGCACAGGACCCAGGCTTCATGGCCGGGCTAAACGTTACCTTTAACAACGAAGCTGTCGACTGGGACAGCATCAGCACAGCGTCGCCTTTGGGCTATGTCAAAACCGAACTGACCCTAGATCGTAGCGTCGCAGACATCATGACCGAAACACCGGACTGGCATGCCTCATTGATGGGGATTAGTGCAGGCAGCATGGGTGAAACCTCGGCTGTATTGATATTACTGGGCGGCATCTTTTTACTCATTAAACGCATCATCAGTTGGCATGGTCCTGTCGCCATGTTGGCAACCGTGGCCATCACTGCGGCACTGTTTCACCAAGCCAATCCTGAACACTATGCCCCGCCACAGTTTCATCTGCTCAACGGAGCCCTGATGCTGGCTGCATTTTTTATTATCACCGACCCGGTCACCTCACCCAACACCGCCAAAGGCCAAATTCTATTTGGCATAGGTTGCGGCCTGCTGGTGTTTATCATCCGAACCTGGGGCAGTTATCCCGAGGCAGTGGGTTTTGCTGTGTTGTTGATGAACTGCTTTACGCCATTGATTGATCACTACCTGCGACCACGCATCTATGGCCGTAACCGCAAGGGTCAACCCCTGGCAGTCCAGCAACGCGATCAGGAAGAACAGTCATGAGTCTTTCTAAAACCACCGTTACCACACCCAGTTACCGCCAACGCATCGGTTATCACGGCATGTTGGTGGGCGGCACCGCTCTGTTGGCCAGCGCCTTACTAGTGATGGGCAACACCAGCACCAAACATGTCATTGCCCAACGTCACGCCGAAGACGTGCAGCAGATGTTAAGTGAAGTGGTGCCACCAACACTGCATGACAATGATCTGCTGCACGATAAATTTGAACTGGATGGCAAAGAGATCTATCAGGCACGGCTCGAAAACGAAGTTAGCGCCGTTGCCTTCCAAGTCGCTGAGCCTGGTTACTCCGGCATTATCACCATGATCATGGCAGTAAACAAAGACAGCAAGCTGCTCGGCGTGCGTGTGGTCTCACATACCGAGACACCCGGCCTGGGGGACAAGATGGAGGCGGCACGATCTGATTGGGTGTACAGCTTTGAAGGTAAACAGTTAAGCGATGACAATCACAAACAATGGGCGGTAAAAAAAGACGGTGGCCAGTTTGACCAATTCACCGGCGCCACTATAACCCCACGCGCCATCGTTAAAGCAGTTAAAGCAGGCATGCAGTTTTTTGCGAATCACAAACAGCGCTTATTGAGTTATGAACCAGGCCCCGAGTCGGCCATCAGCGAGGTAAAAGAGAATGGCTGATGTCAAAATGAAAACCATCATGCGTGACGGCATATGGAACAACAACGTCGTCTTCGCCCAGATGTTGGCACTCTGTCCACTGTTGGCTGTCACCAGCACTGCCACCAATGGTCTGGGAATGGGCATCGCATCACTGGCAGTAATGATAGCCTCAAGCCTAGTGGTTTCCATCATGCGCGACTTCATCACCAAGGAAGTACGACTACCGGTATTTGTTCTGTTAATCGCAACCATTGTGACCTTAGTCGATATGAGCATGAATGCCTGGTTGCACGAAATGCACAAAGTACTAGGACTGTTCATTCCACTGATCGTTACCAACTGCGCCATCCTTGGCAGGGTTGAATCCTTTGCTTCGCATCAGCCGGTTGGCAAGGCCGTTGCCGATGGCTTCTTTATGGGCATAGGTTTCACCGTCGCCCTTGTCGCTGTTGGAGCAACGCGGGAAATGCTAGGCAGCGGCACCCTGTTTGCAAACGCAGCACTATTGTTGGGTGATGCCTTCGCCTTTATGGAACTTACAGTGATTCCTGAATACGGTGGTTTCCTGCTAATGATCCTGCCGCCAGGTGCATTTATCGCTCTGGGATTCATTCTGGCCGGTAAACGTGTAATTGATGCCCGCATCAGTCGTGATGAAGACAACGATCTCCCAATTATTCCCACGCCTGCTGAAGGCCATAGCCACTAGGAGACAATCATGCAAATTGGAATAGCCTATGCGGAAGCAAATCAACAAGTCTGGATAAAGGTAGAACTGGATGACGGCAGTACAGTTCAGGATGCTATTGAACAATCCGGTGTACTGGATCAATTTCCTCACATTGATCTGACGCGGCAAAAAGTCGGTATTTTTGGAAAATTAATTTCGCTTGATTCAAAAGTGAACGAAGGCGACAGGGTCGAAATTTATCGTGTGATTACAGCTGATCCAGAAAAAGTCCCTCGCAGAAACACGGCAACAAAAGTGTAACTACGCCTGACTTATTTTTTAACTTGCCTCTAAAGAAAACTCAGCAACGCTGGTAAAATAGGCGAATAATTAACGAGTTATTGGGTGGGGCAATGCAGAAAGAAGCACTGAGTTTTTTTGAGTGGCAGGAGAAATTCAATAATGATG
>Ga0316207_10000725_pt1 | contig 47806 bp, 41 predicted proteins | sample 6weekpyrite_MG_FD_204943 | JGI IMG/M metagenome (GOLD analysis project Ga0316207, IMG submission 204943) | Microbial mat bacterial communities from mineral coupon in-situ incubated in ocean water Damariscotta River, Maine, United States -... | ecosystem: Environmental > Aquatic > Marine >... | reverse complement strand
CACCTGCTGCATCTGTCACGCTCAATGTCACAATTGCGCCATCTTCTGCGTCAGTTGTACCACTAATTGTAGGTGTATTATCATTAGTAAGATCTGGTGCATCGACGCTCACGCTTACTGCTGTATCAGCGGAAGCAACTGTTGCACTTACTTCATCTGAACTATTGCCCGCACTATCACTGAGTGTCGCTGTAATAACAGCCTCTGGTGCAACCGCTATAGTTATACCGTTCGTGATGTCTTCAGCTGTAAGTGTTACGCTTGTCTCTTCTCCATCAACGCTATAAGTTAATGTATCACCAACCTCTGATCCACTTACATCGATTGTCGCGCTTACTGTTCCATCCTCTCCAAGTTCTTCCGCGTTATAAACGCCATCCTCTCCGGCTGACTCTACGCTAATTGTTGGAGTTGCAATCGTCGTATCGACCACCTCAGTAGAAACGTTATCTGCTGCCGTATCTATAACGATACTATCAAATCCACCGCCGCTCACTGACTGAATAGTAACATTATAGCTTTCACCGTTTTGTAACGGTGCTTCATCAGTACTTAATATTTCAAAAGTTACTGAAGTTTCTCCCGTAGGGATAGTAACATTTGTCGTTCCGCTATATGGATTTCCATCCGTTTGTGTTCCACTATATCCTAATGTGACATCAACATCAGAAGTAGGAGCATCACTAAGTGAAAGAATATATGTTGCGGCAGAACCCTCTTCAACACTTGACACTCCGGTAAGTGAAATTGTCACGTTTTTAGGTTCAGGCTGTGGCTGAGGGTTTGACTGTACTATCGGTTCAGGCTCTGGCTCTGGCGTTGGCTCAGGTTCTACAACAGGTTCTGGTTCCACTATAGGCTCGGGCTCAGGTGTCGGTTCTGGTTCTGGTATCGGCTCTGGCTCAGGCACCGGTATCGGCTCAGGTGTTGGTTCAGGTTCAGGTACGGGGATTGGTTCGGGCTCTGGCTCAGGAATTGGCTCCGGATCTGGCACCGGTATCGGTTCAGGCACTGGCTCTATTACAACTTGTGGCTCCGGTTCAATATTTACAACAGGCTCCGGCTGAGGCTGTGTTTCAGGTACGGGTTCTGGTTCAGCTTCAAGTCCAACTACAAGTTCAGGTTCTGGTAACGGTTCAAGCTGTGCATCGGCTTGAGGAACCTGATCAGGTATCTGGGCATCTTGAGTCAACTCTTCAATTCTATCTTCAACTCTATCTAGAATCCTAGCAAAAAGTTCACGAACGTCACGTGTTACTTGACCGACACTTCCAAAACTATCACTATCGGTATTAGTATTTATATCTACACTATCATCGGTACGCTCTTTAAAATCAGCTCCATCATTACCTGTATCATCGATTAAATCTTCACCAGCCGCGGTCTCGTCAACATCCGAAAGATCTTCTCCCGCTAGAAGTGCATTTTGAATACTTGAAGCATCAACGACAGCTTCACTTTCGTCAACATTACCGCTGTTATAGACAGTCTCATCAAGTAGCTGATATGAATCACCCTTTAACAATAAAACATTGTCATTTGTAAACACAATTCTAAGCAGATCCATTTCAGTTACTAAATCACCGCTATAGACCAAATCATTTAAGCCAACTTCATCACCCTCTTGAAGCTGACGCACTTCTCCACTTTCCGTTTTTACGTAAAAAACACCTTCAATATTTTTTACCGTACCGATTATCTTAGCCATGACTGATCCATTTATTTGTTGGTATAGTACTCTTAACTATTATGGTAACAAATAATTATAGGAAAAAACAATTGTACTTTGGTACTAATTTATCCGTTTATGAGAAGTGCTAATGCAAGTCTATCTTTTATAGCTAATTTGTGGAAAATTGAACTTAAATGTGCTTTCACTGTTCGTTCGGTTATATCTGCATTTTCTGCGATGACTTTATTGCTCAAACCTTGTGCCACATAGAGTGCAATTTGAGCTTCTCTTTCACTTAATTTCTTTAGTATATCTTCACCCTTTTTCATAGCAGTGACATTAGAGACATTCAAAATCATTTGATTTATGAATTCAGGATAGAGCCATGCATCCCCACGTTCAACGACAGAGACTATCTCTTTGAGTGTTTGAGGAAGTATCATGGCGTTTGCGTATGCTTTTATCCCTAGCGGTAGAAGTTTATAGCCTTCATCAAAAGAGGGTGAACTGCTAAAGACCATTACTCTATTCTGCGCATTTGCTAACTTCTCTAAATCAGCAAAATTTTCCTCAACAAAGTGAAACATTATCGGGTCGACATATCTTTTCTCAACACTTTGGATCTCTTCTATAGTGTAATCACTTTCCAGTGTATTTTTCCAATGCTCTTTAACATTTTCATTTGATACAGAAATAACAACACTTTTCATTTTATCTCTCCGTTAAAGCGTTCTGACGGGCTTTTAATATAGGTTTCATAAGATAATCCAAGACACTCTTTTTACCTGTTAAGATATCAACCGTAGCCGTCATACCCGGGATAATCATCTTCTTCTCCGATTCTTTCGTTTCACTATCTTTACTCTTTACGCCTAAATAACTCTTATCTGTCTTAATTCTAACTAGATAATAACTATTATCCTTCTTATCGGTGATTGTATCAGCACTTATGTGCGCAACTTCACCCTCCAATCCACCGTAAATCGCAAAATCATACGCAGTGATCTTTACCATCGCTTCTTGTCCAGGATACAAAAAGGCTATATCAGAAGGTTTAATCTTCGCCTCTATTAACAGTGTATCCTGATTTGGCACAATTTCTAATAAATCCATACCCGGTTTGATAACTCCACCGACTGTATTGACAAAAAGTTGTTTTACAACACCCTCAACAGGTGAAGAGACAGAGGTTCTTTTTACTTGATCCTCCAAAGCACTCTGAGTCTGCCCTATCCTATCCATCTCTGAAAGCACCTCATTGAGTTCCTTTTTCGCCTCATTTCTAAATGATAATTCCGTTTGATCTATTTTATTCTGTATCTCAATAACACTTGATTCCATTCTAGGGAGTGTGATATCGGCTGCTTCAACTTTCTCTAAAAGGTCATTCACCTCACGTTTTAATTTCAAAAAATCAACTTTTGATTCAAGCCCTTTACGCACAAGAGGTTCTGTAATTTTCAACTCTTCACGCATAAGCTTATAGCTTCCCTTCAAACGTTTTAACTTAGAAGTTGCCTCTTCAAGTTCACTTTTTTTCTGAGAGTACTGCTCATTTAAAACACCCAATTCACTCTCTTGTTCTAATTTATGTGTGTTATAAAGACTTCGTTCATTATCCATTAAGCGACCAAGATTACTTGCAACACTGTCATTTACTTCAAAAGGTTCTGAAAAAGCTTCAGCTTTTAATCTAATTGATCTAGCGTAAAGTTCATTATACTTTAACTGACTCTCTTCATAAGAGCTCACCGATTTTTGGTTATCAATTTTGATCAAAACTTCATCTTGCCTGACCATATCACCCTCTTTAACCATAATATCCGAGACGATACCACCCTCTAAATTTTGGATTACCTGTATATGACCTGATGGGATTACTCTACCCTCACCGCGTGTTATCTCATCAATTTCTGCAAAATATGCCCAAATAAGAAGCCATAAAACAGTGACAAACATAACCCATAAAAGAATCTGATAGCTTTGGGTTGATTTTTGAAGTACAGCCGAACTTAGGCTCGACATAAACTCTAAATCACGCTGATCGTAACTTACCTTATCTACAACATTTTTTTTCATAGCTACACAACCTTCTTTTTAGGATGCAGACGCTCAAGCACCTCTTGTTTTGCACCGTCTAAGACTACTTTTCCCTGATCTATCACTAAAAGTCTATCAACCAGTGCAAGCAGTGTACTCTTATGCGTTACCAAAATAGTAGTTTTACCCTCAAGTGCAACTGAAAGACTTTTAAGAAGTCGAAGTTCTGTCGTATTATCCATTGAATTGCTCGGTTCATCCATTATAATTAGAGGCGTATCAATTAGAAAAGCTCTAGCGACGGCGATACTTTGTCGCTGACCACCGGACAATCCGTCACCTCGTTCGCCTACCTCCATATCAAAACCCTTTGGATGCAAATTCACAAACTCTTCAGTTTGACTGATGTGTGCCGCTCTGATTATCGCGGCATGATCAGCGTAGGGTGCTTGAGCAGTAATGTTATCCTTTACCGTACCTCTAAACAGTGTTATATCTTGAGGAACATAGCTAATGTTTCTTCTAAGATCAATCGGATCGATTTGACTTATATCTATGCCGTCAACCAAAATTGTTCCCTCTGTCGGCTCATACAGACCCAAAATTAATTTTTCAATTGTACTTTTACCTGATCCTATTTTACCGATAATACCGAGTTTATCACCATGGTTAATGGTAAAAGTCGCATTTTCAAGAGCATATTTCTCATCTCCAGGGTACTTAAAGGAGACGTTTTTAAACTCAATTTTTCCCTCAAAGGTCGGTCTTTCAACAAACTGCTTATTCTGAGGTCTCTCTTGAGGCAACTTTACGATATCATCCAAGCCTATATATGCAGTTTTTGACTGTTCAAAGTTTGAAAGAAGTGCTGCAACTTGACCTATCGGTGCAACTGTTCTTGATGAGAGAATAACTATCGCAATAAGCGCACCCATCGTAAGCTCTTTCTCTTGTATCATATATACACCGTAAATAATGATAGCAACAGTTATCAGCTGTGTTAACATCTGTGTCACAGAAGATATTGATGCACTCAAAAGTCTTGATTTTACGCTACGGCGCGAAATCTCACCGGTTGACTCCTCCCATTTCCACTGTGCATGTGAGTTTGTTCCCATTGCCTTAATGGTCTCAAGCATCGAAAGAGATTCAATCAAAATTGAGCTCTTCTCCGCAGATGCTTCATAGGTACTTTGAATACTTTTTCTAAGCGGCTCTTTTACTAAAAAGGAATATAAAAGTATTATAGAGAGTCCGATGATAGGAATAACGGCAATTGAGCCGCCAAGCAGATAAATAACAAATAAAAAGATAAAAACAAAAGGCAGATCAATGAGTGCCGCTAGACTTGAAGTAGTGAGAAAATTTCGAATTGAATCAAAATCTCTTAAATTATTTGCAAATGAACCGACAGATTTTGGTCGTGCCGAGAGTTTCAAATCCATAACTTTTTCAAAAAGAATTGAGCTCATGATAACATCACTCTTCTTTGCTGCGGTCTCTAGAAAATATGTCCGAACTAGTTTTAAAACAAGATCAAGGGCATATACAACGGTAACACCGATAGCAAGTACCCACATAGTCTCTATTGCATTATTTGGGACAACTCTATCATAGACATTCATGGTAAAAAGAGGTGATGCCAAAACAAAGAGGTTGATGATAAAAGAGGCTATAGCAACATCCCGGTAGATCGGATAGGAGAGCTTTAACGTATCCCAAAACCAGTGCTTATTTTCAGTATTCAATAGATGGGGAGAGAGATCTTTGAACTCATATTTTTTCTTAATAAAAAAGGCGAAACCTAGATATTCAAGGGATAGCTCTTCCACACTCATCCACTGTTCAGATTCACCCACTTCAGGAAAAACAACCTTCACTTTAGTTCTATCATCACTAAAACGCTCAAGTATGCACGCATTTTGACCTTTTAAGATCAAAATTGCAGGAAGAACAAGGTTTGATAGCTCTGAGAGGTCACGTTTTACCAGTTTTGATGTTAGCCCTGCACGTCCTGCTGCGCGAGAAAAAGCAGATTTAGAACCTTTAAGCGAAAAGAGTTCAGGATATGATTCACCTTGCGCAAGCGGTAAACCTGCAGTAAGAGCATCAGCACTGTATGGCTTGTGATACAACTTAGTAAATAGAACTAAAGCTTCGAGTAACGGATCAGTTTTTGCTGTTTGTGCTGTTTCAATCATACGCTTACATTCCTAAAATTTTTGGTTCGGCAACTAGGCTTCCTTGGAAATATAAAATTCCCATCTTTTTGAGTTTCTCTTTCTCATCCTCATTCTCAACCGCGGTTGCAATAATGTCAATATTCAAACTTTTTGCCAAAATAAAGAGAGCCTCATTGCTCATTCCACCATCTTCAGAGTATTGTAAATCTATCAGATAGGATTTATCCGCTTTAATATAGTTTGGTTTAATTTTCTGCAGATAATTCATATCTTTTGAATCACTTGAGAAGTTATCAATTCCGAACTTATAGCCTCTTGCTTGAACCATTTTTGCAAGCTCTGTATAAATATCTAAATTTTTTAATATTGAAAAGTTTGATGATTCAAAACAGAGTACCACGTTTGATTCTTGAGAAAATGACATTAACTTTTCACGTAACCAGTGCATATTTGAAGCATTTGAGATAAAACCTGCCGCAATATTAATTGCTAGTGATTTAATATCGGAATTTTTATTGATATGATGCATTGCAAGTCCAACAACATGTCTATCTACATCATCTGTTAGATTGAGGTTAATGAGCATAGGCATAAAATATCCTGCATTATAGATATTTTTCTTCTCATCAACTAAACGAAGATAGACCTCATCATGGTAAATTTCAGCATTATCATCAATTGTTACAACAGGTTGTGCGGCAACTTTAAGCATATTTTCATCCATTGAGGCGTTAATCATCTTCATCCACTCCTCTTTACCTAAGATAAGAGTGTTTTCATCACTTTTACCATACTCTATTGCATGTGAACGCTTAACTTTTGCAGCAGCAAGCGAAAAGTCCGCTTTAGAAAAGAGTGTTTTCGTCGTATCATCAGGTGTGTATCCAACGGCTCCTATGCTTATGAAGGAGATCGTTGAATCAAGTTCAGCGTCTGTCAGCTCTTTTACTATATCATCTAAAATCTCTTTAAAAAGATCCTTCATATCATCTATTGAAGATGAGGGCACTAAAACGGCAAAATCGGCATTGTTCATACGTGTAACAACAGTATCGTGCAGAGGTTCAATTTTCTCTTTGAGTACCAAAGCAATTCTTTTTAACAACTCCTCTAGTTTTACATATCCAAGTACTTTTTTTGCTTCATCAATTCCGTTAAAACTAAGGAGCATGAATGATCCTTGTGAGAGTTCATTATGTGCATTTTGATAATTTGAGAGTTTTATAAGCAGATAACGCCTGTTGTAAAGTTTTGTAACCGGATCAGTGTAGAGTACTTCATGATATTTACGAAGTGATTCAGCCTCTTTATCAAATATCTCTTTAACCTTAACAATCATAGAGTTCATAGCGATAACAACGTTTTTAAACTCTGTCGTAAAAGGAATTTTCTCTTGAACGATAAAGTCATTGTTCTTGATAGCAAGTGCCTGTTCTTCAACTCTTACCAATGCACGTAGAATTATTTTTAAAATAAGATATAAGAAAACTAAAATAACGACAGAGAGTATAGCAAACGATTTTGAAATTTCTATTAGCGTCTGCCACAATTGAAAATAGGCGTGTCCGGCGTGGGAACGTACACTTAGTGTTCCAAACATTGTCCAACCCGTGGATATCTGAGTCGTTGCCAAAGGTGTCTGAATATCGATAAAGTCAACAAACCAATGCGGAATATCTTTAACGATTACAGGCTGTTTTCTCTCAAGCAAAACCTTGTCGTCCATATCAGTCAAAGTAATTGACTCATAATACCCACGATCAAAAATGGCATTTATCATTGTCTCCATTGTAGAAGTATCATCATAATCTGCAACCGGACTAAGTGATAATCCAAGTGAAGTAGCAGTATCCTCAGCCGTACTTAGAAGCTGACCTTGAACAAAATCATTAGCGGTTTTAAAATTCAACCACATTACCGTAGCCAAGATCATGATGAGTGAAAAAGCGAAAATCGCTGCGATCTGTTTAAAGAGTGTCATATTTTATTCCTTTGTACGTCATTCATAAGTTTTGCCCATTTTTTATTTTTTTTCAGTGCCGATGGAACCTTCTTACCCATTCCTTTTTGTTTCGCTAAGTAAAGTTCTTCCCCGCTAAAGCTGTATACCGGTACCAAGTCCGGACGCTTTGTCGCGGGGACGATCTTTTTAACCAAACTGTCAAGTACCAATGGAACTGCCTTTGGATTTTTAAAGTAGGTTAATACCATATGCGCGGTATTTGTCTTTTTATATTTTGCATATGTTAAAAAGAGCTTTTTTGGTGAAACTCCTAGTTGCACCAATGTAAAATATTTAGCAGTCGCATAATCTTCACAATCTCCCATATCTTTACCCAAAAACTCCATTCTCGTTGCCCAGTAATCTTTTTGCCCCCAAACGACCATATCAGATTTATAAGGAACCTGGTTGAAAAACTTATTTACTATAATCAATTTTTTTGCTTCGCTCTTATTTTTTAAAGCATTCATTAACTCTATTAGTTTATTCACACGTTTTTTTGCATTTGCACCATACTTTTTACCGACTGCTTCAACCGTTTCATTTGATATAAACGGCTCAACTGAAGCATACAGTGCGGTGACTAAAAAAAGCATAGATAGCGATAAGAGAAAAATTGTCACTTTAGTCATTGTCGGCTTTCAACACTATTTTCAAAATCTTCTAATTTTAGTTCACTCTCACTTGAGAGATCAGCGGGTTCTATTGTCTCAGTTGCATCATCAAATAGTTCTAAAGAGGTTTCTGATATTTGCTCAACAGCTCCTTGTACGCTTGAACTACTATCAAAATCCTCTAACCCTAAATTACCTTGCTCCTCTTCAAACATCTCTAACTCAATATCTTCCATATCGTTAGAACTATCATCTTGGAAGTCATCTTGTTTCTCATTTCTAAATTCTTCAATACTGTTTTGCATTGAATTATCTGATATTGTATCGTTGATATCATAACGTATCGGCAACTCAAACGAACTATTCTGTTCCGTATAAAAAAGTTTTAACTCATCTTGTGTAAACTCTTCAATACTCGCTTTATCTTCATTCCAATAATCCCAACTGTTTCGCTCTCTAACCGGTAATTCTATCGGTTTCTCCTCTGCAAATACTTCATCATTGAGATCCGTCTCTTCAAACAGTGCCATCTCATCATCAAATAGTCCATCATCGGCCAATAGTGCTTCTAAATCATCTGCATCTGCTTTAACATTCTCCTGATCAAGAAGTGAGAGATTAAGATCTACTAACCTTTGATCAATCATATCCAAAGAGAAGCGTTCGCAGCCATATTTATTCACTGATATTCCAACTTCAGAGTTTACACACTCATCTTTACTGTTTGGTATCCCATCACCATCGCTATCTTCTACTAAAGGAAGAGGAAATCTCTTTACCATCCCTATATCAATTAAATCATCTGGACGTAAGCCAACAGTCGGTTTAACATTAATCTCTAGTGCACCTGGAAGTAGTCCCATAGCATCTAAAACTCTCATTTTTGCGTATAACATATCAAAATTGACATTTACGAGTTTACTGCGTGCAGTATTCAGTTCAGCCTCAGCGTCAAGCAAATCGACCAAAGATCTTCTACCCAAAGAGAACTCTTCACGATATGCCTCTAAAGTTTTTTGAGTATAAAACTCATGCTTTAATAAAAAATCTTTTTGACGACTAACAAACTCGTATGCCGACCATGAAAGCTGTAACCCCTCTATAACCTCTCGTCTAATTTTAGCAAGTCCCTTATCCTCTTGATGAATAACACTTAACTCCTTTTTCCTCTGTGCACTATCTCTGCCACCGTTAAAAAAGTTATAACTCAGTGTCAAAAGCGCTTGAGCACTCTCATCTGCGCCGTCAATTCCGGCTTGGTTTCTATTCCAAGTTTTTAAAACTTCAAAATCAATTGAGGGCAAAAAGGGTGCTTTTGTTATCTCATACGATTTTTGCGCAGCCTCAAGCTTATATCTAGCTACATTCAAAGATGGATTGTGTTCAAGCGCAATCTGAAGAGCTTCTTCTATACTGTTTGGCAAATCAACCTCTAAATCCGGAATCTCATACGCCTCAGGAGGAATAAAACGCCCCATATAACCTTCAAAACCAAAAAGCGCATCTTGAAAATTATTATTCTCGACTATATAATTTGAATTTGCCAAAGCTAAACGTCCCGCAACACGTTCAAGTTCAGAGAGTGGACTTGTACCCTGCTCTTGCCTAGCTTTCACCTGCAAAAATGTATCCTCATGCAGTTTTATATTCTCTTCACTAATCTTTATAAGTTCATTGTACCTAAGAACGTCGACATAATTTTTTGCCATTTTAAAGATGTGATCATTTGCTACTTCAACATAACTATACGCCGCCGAATAGACCCTTTTTTTCTGTTTAGAAACTTCAAAGCTTGTTTCAAAACCGTTAAAAATGTTTTGATTGAAATTAAACGTGTTGCTCATAATATTTGAACTCTTATTCGCAAATCCCGTAGATGAGTTTTTAACCTCTTCAATACCAAAACTTCCTCTATATGAGATTGACGGGTAGTAACCCGCTTCGGCCATTTTTATATCCTGATTGACGGCATTGAAATTATTCAAACGTTCTATTACACTTGGGTGTGTGCGAATAACCTCAGAAGCCGCATCAGACAAAGAGAGTGCCAATAGATTTTGTACAAATAAAAAAAGTAGTAAAACTAAATGCACTTACACTCCACTAAAACACTCCCTTATATATAAATAAATTATTGACTTATCAAGGTTCCTGTTGCAATCTTTTCAACACCGCCTACGGTTCCATGCAGAGTAAAAACTGCTCCCAAGCTTTGTGCTTTTGAACCAAAGAATTTACCTCTAAAATCACCGTCACCTATTAATGCGTCACTACCTTTTGAGGTCGAAAACCCATTAATACTAAAGCTATTACCCTCAATTTTACCAACTAAGTTATTCACACGCCAATTTTCACCACCTTGAGTAAAACTCACATATGAATCATCTTGCAACGGTTGAATAGCACCGAAATCAAAACTCATTATAAAATTACCGCTATCTATAAAATCATTTCTTCCCGCTTGTGCAACAATACCTCTTACCTGTCCGCTGTAGGTTCTGTTTACGTTTGTAAGTTGTAACTGCTCTATTCTTGATGCACTAGCTTCAACACCCTCTAACCATACGGTTCTTACATCATTTGCACCAAAATGAGCCACATCAGATGAACCTTTTAACCAATATCCCCACTTAATGAGACCATCATCACTGACAAAAGCTTCTGATCTTACATCGGGTAGCGCTTCAACTTCTTGTTTATTCTGTTCAGCCTTGCTCTTTTTTTCAACCTCTTCTTGGATAATTTGCTCTTTTAAATTTTTATCAAGCTGTTCTACCTGTATATCACCGTCAATATCTTCAGTGTTAACTTCACTATTTGCAACACTTGAAGAAACTTTTATACTTTGCTCTTCACTCTTTGTCACCTCTTTCGTTAATATACCTAGATCCTCTTCTAAGTTATTTAACTCATTAATACTAAACTCTCTTGGTATAGAGGGTGACTCGCCTAAACCTACCTGGGTAATTTGACCGGCATTAACGCGAACTACCTCTCCGGTTGCGTTTGAAGTAACGGCTATTGCCCCAACTGTACATGCAAAAGTAGATTGATCATCTGTTACACGACCAAGTATGGTGGTTCCTCTAATTCCCATAGTCGCAGTTTTTGTTTTGATTTTGAATTTTTTAGGAGCAACCTTCCCTATTTTTCCTGTAATAGATTTAAAAACACCCTTGGCTATATTAAAACGTGTCTTTTTTACTTTAGGCTCAAATATATAGTCATCAATATTGAAATTACTATCTTTACCGAGAGTTACGACAGTATCATCTGTAAAACTAAGTTGTGCCACAGATTTGCCTATCGTTTTAACACTATCTTTTACATTAAGAGAGAAACCGACAACAGCCTTTATACTCTTTTCATTGCGTACAACTTCAACATCTCCCTTAATTGCCGTAATCGTTGCGACAGAAGCAAGAAGATATGTACCTAAAAAAAGAAACAGAAAAATCAACCTTTTCATAACAGCCTCCTAAAAATTCATATTCACATTTAACATAAACTGCGACTTAGTGTAATCAAACGGATCATGATTAGAAACATTCAAAATATAGTTATAAGTTCCGTTCAAACTAAATGCATGAGTTAATTGTTCGTTAAATCCAACACCAAAAATATGATTTTGATCACGTCTTTTTGATAAGAAGAGTGTATCTTCATCATTAAACTGCTGGAACCTAAAACCGTAATTTACGTTATAACTTAAATCATCCGTAAATCTATGTAGATACTGAAGATTTAAATTATATGCATTGAAATCAACATCGGTTCGTCCCTCATTCTCCTTCGTTTCATTTGCATAACCCATTTCCGCAAATATCATTCCCTCATCCAAAGCTGAACTCAATCCCGTCCATAATCCCAATACTGATGCATCTCTTTGCTCGTAAGTAGTAAATCTCTTTTTCCCGTAACGCGCCCTTACAGAGAGCATTGCAAGTTCAGATAGAGCATAACCTAAACTCGGTGCAAATGCATAGGTATCTAAATAATCTTCCGAACCATACCAAACTTTTTCATATACCAACGGTAAAAAGTAGTTATATTTTTGAGTATAGTTTGCTACACCACTTTGAAAAGAGGTAAAAAGTAGATTATTCTGACTAAAATCCAAATAGTGTTGTGCATAGACACTCAACCTGTTTTGCCACATATATCCGTTAGGCTCTCCAAAATCATAGGCATGCAACATGCTGAGCTGCTCAACATGTGAGGAATCACTCTCTAAGTTTTGATTTTGAGCAACGTTTAACCCTAAAGATGGAATGTTTAAAATGCTATGCGTTGATGCATTATTCACATTTGTAGCATGGTGTATTCCAAAAGAGAGTGAACCTCCAAAACTATTTCGTATCCTCTTTGGCTCAAGTGCGACTAAATACTTCCCTATCTTTTCTGCAACAATTTTTGGAGGATTTGAATCTAGAACAAGCTGGAATTCTTTTTTTGCTTCATCTGCTAAGCCAAGCAAAAAGAGCGTTCTGGCATATTCAAGACGAATTCTGTTCTCCTGAGGATGGTAAAGAAGAACTCTCTCATATGCACTCAGCGCAATTTCAAGATTTCCAAGTTCAAAAGCTGAACGTGCAAGATAAAAATTCACCTCTTTATCTGTATAATCATCTTGCAAAAGATCTACAAACTCTTCATATGATTTTGCATAATTTGCACTCTTAAAATGTTCTAATGCCTCATCAAAACGAACATTCTCCCCTTTTTTAGAATCTATCACCTCTAAATATTTTTTAATTCTTTTTACAACCGCGCGAGGAGGCAGTGTTTTGCTTTTGAGAACGGCCTCAAACTCAACGGCGGCTATTTTAAAGCGTCGAAGCAAAAAAAGTGTTCGTGCAAGCTCTAATCTCACACGCGGATCATCATCAAAATTTTGCAACAAAAATCTGTAAGATGCCTCTGCCTGCTTATATTTTTTAAGTAAAAATGCAGTCCTAGCTAAATAGAAGTGTGATTCTTTATCTGTAACGTCGATATTAACCAACTCTTTAAAGCCGCTATAGGCTGTAGAGAAGTCTCTTTTTTCAAAAGCGATATATGCTTTTTCAAACATTGCAGCGATATCGGTCTCTTGTGCATTGAGGAGAGAGAAAAACAGAAATATTGAAAAAAGTATACTTTTCACCGCAAATCCCTATAGCTATTCTTTTATAAAATGCAACTATCACTCTATTTTATAATATTATTGCTTTAAAACAAATAGTAAATACTAAAAATATTAAAAAATTAGTATTATTTAAATAAGTCAGTCGAATCTTCAAGCAGCCTGTTATAGATTTTTTCAAAATCCGTTGGATAGACTCTGGTATGTGCTATTGAAGTAATGAAGTTGGTATCTCTGCTAAATCGAGGAACAAGATGTAGATGAATATGTTCAGCAATACCGGCACCCCCTGCCGCTCCTAAATTCATGCCTATATTCACACCTTCAGCTCTAAGAGTTTTTTTTAAAAGCTTTACCCCTTTTTGCGCTAGCTGCGCCATATTTAGCCACGTTTCACTCTCTAAAAGTTCAAGCTTATCGGTATGAACGTGTGGAATTATCATAAAATGTCCGGGAGTATAGGGGTATTTATTCATAACTATAAAGCAATGATCATCTCTGTATAAAACATGATGTTCTTTATCTAAGTCTTCATTAGCACTTATATTGCAAAACACGCATCCATCTATCTTTTTTTCACTCACATATTCGGTACGCCAGGGCGCATATGCTACATCTACCATATTTCTACTTTTGTAATTGATTGATTAGGGACTGTGTTCTTTTTGCTAACAATCGCATTAGCTTCAATACTTCATCAGGTTTACTTAGAAACTTTGACATAAAGGCCTCTTTTGAAAGTACCATCATCTGAACATCCGTAATTGCAACTATATCGGCAGATCGAGGTTCATCTGTAAGTAAAGAGAGCTCACCAAACATCTCCCCCTCTCCAAGTTCTCCTAGAACATGAGTGGAACCGGGTATTCTTGCTTGTACTTTACCGTCTATAATGTGATATGCCTCACTGCCGATAGTACCCGCTTTTATGATCAGTTCACCTTTTTTAAAAAACCATCTCTCGTAATCATTCAAAAAATCATTAAACTGATTTTGCTTGATGAAATTGAGAAAAAAGTCATTTATCGTAGAAACATCTAAAACAAGGGGCAGCATAGTGGCACCTGTATGCGGCTCTATAAACTCATCTCCAACAGATTGAAAGCCAATTCTTTTAAGCATATTGCCTATTTTTGGATTAATCGGTGCAACAACGTGGGTAACATCGTGTGAAACGGAAAAATAGGCTGCCATTAATATCAGACCCATAGATAAGGTGCTACTTCGGTGTGCTTTAGTGATACAAAAAAGACCCGTGTGCAGTAATTTACTCTTCTTTGGAAGATGTTTTCTAAAATCATAATACTCATCAGCGGGCAACCCTTCCGTAGAATCCAGGGAGAGCCTAAAAGTGCCAATCACTTCATTACTGTCCGTAGTTACGACCAAATTATGCGTTGTAGGATAGGCATCAAATCGATCTATGATCCTTCCATCGGAGGTACTTGACAATAAAGCTTCTTCTTCGACAAAAACTTTATGGCGTAGCTTAAAAGCATTATCTAGTAGAGTTGCATTGTTTGCCAACATAATTTTAAATGACATCATGCTACCTTTTAAATTTTGCTACGGCTATATACTCTCCATCATGTACGTCACCGCCATACTCATAAGTAATAAACCTCTTTTTAAACTCTGTAGCTGAAGCTATCTCAATCAATTCATAATGCAATGGTTCTAAAAAATTTGCAATATTTTCTTTGTTGCATGTCCAGTTTAAAGGTTCATCTTTAATCTTTAGATAGAGGCTCAAAAGTGGGCCGTAGGATTTTGAACTTTTAGTTGAATCTTCTATTGCGGTAAAAATTGCCGATACTTCGTTATTAACTAAAGCATGCAGTGAGTTAAAAAGCTCCTCTATCTGATCTGCGTTAAGATACATAATGACACCCTCAACAATAAAAAGTGTTTTTGCATCTTTTTCTAAGAATTTTGACGCACCGAGTTCCTCTTCAAGTTTTTGTTTCGTAAAATCAACCGATACAAAATGTAAATTTTCATAGCTCTCTTCTATTCCAAAAAGTGCTTCACTCTTTATCTTGTGCGTTGCGGGATGATCAACCTCTATAAAATTCACATCTTGAAACTTTTTAGAAAGACGGTATGCAAGCGTGTCAAAACCGGCTCCCAGATTTATAACCTGCGTAACACCCTCGTTGATGGCTTTTAAAGTATACTCTTCAATATAGTTTTTTCTCAAAACATAATGCAGCGTTAATCCGGGAACCAAAAGTTTTTCAACAATCGGCACCATAGGCTTAAACCACCAGCTATGCAACTGTCGTAAACGTCTTTTCCCTTCATTAGAAGCATTAATGAGCTTTAGACTTGCCTCTTTAAGCTCTTTTGAAACCAATGTAGAGTGAAGTGGATGTTCTGATGTATATAATACACCTTGTAAAACCGTAAATGCTGTTGAGCTAGCCTTGTTCTCTTTCATAGTTAAACACCAAAAATATAATTTTAAAAGATGAATTATACATAATAAATCATCTTTTTATTATTTTTAGAGCAATATAGTAACTATCTGAGGGAAGAGCATGATAATAGCAAGTGCCAATAACTGCAAAAAAATGAAAGGAATAACACCTTTGTATATCTGCATCGTAGTAACCAATTTATTGGCAGCACCTTTAAGATAGAAAAGTGCAAAACCAAACGGAGGTGTTAAAAAAGAGGCTTGTAAGTTCATAGCAACCAGTACTGCATACCAAAGAGGATTAATCGCCAACTCCTCTACTACGGGAAGTAAAATAGGTACCACGATAAATGCAATCTCGACAAAATCTATAAAAAAGCCGAGAATAAAAATCACTATCATTGAAAGTATTATAAAAACCCATTTTGAGAAATGCTCTTGAGAGAAAAAGTCTAGTATGATTTCTGATCCGCCCAACTCATTAAAAACCAGACTAAATGCCGTTGCACCTATTAAAATCATAAAGATCATTCCCGTTAGTTTGACAGTTTGCAGTGCACTATCACGTACCATTGTCACACTAATTTTCCTATTCATACTACTTAATATGAGTGCACCGAAAACCCCTACTGCAGCTGATTCAGTTGGACTAGCTATCCCAAAAAAGATACTCCCAAGCACAGAAAGTATAAGTAGCAAAGGAGGAATGATTGCATATATAGCCTCTTTATACACCGCTTTTCTATCTTCCGTTTCATCTATCATAGATGGTGCAATATGAGGATTTTTCCAAGAGACAAATACTATATAGATAAGATATAAACTTATCAATAGAACCCCGGGTAAAATTGCAGCCTTAAAAAGGTCACCGACACTAATACTCATAACATCGCCGAGTATAATGAGAACTACCGAGGGTGGAATTAGCTGACCGAGTGTCCCGCTTGCTGCAATAGCACCCGCAGCAAGCGATCTGTCATAGGAGTGCTTCACCATGATCGGCAATGCAATAACACTCATCATCACAACACTTGCACCGACAATCCCTGTACTTGCAGCTAATATTGCACCGACAAGAACAACGCTTATTGCCAGTCCGCCGTTAATACGTCCAAAGAGTTTGCCCATAGATTCAAGCAATCTTCTTGCAAGATCACTCTTTTCTAAAATAAGCCCCATAAATATAAAAAGCGGAACCGCCATAAGAGTGAAATTTTGCATAATCCCGTAAATTCTAAATGGTAAAAAATTAAATACCTCTATACCAATTTCAGGGAAGATAACTGAAAAAACAACGGCAGTTGCACCAAATACAAATGCAACGGGAAATCCTATTATCAAAAGCACAAGTGCGGAGAAAAACATGATCAAACCGCTCAACGTATAGCCTTTAACTCATAGAGCGATTTGATAACTTCACTGACTGTCTGTAAAACAACCGTTACAAATGAAAAGAGCATAACAGACTTGATCAGATAGCGCATAGGAAGACCACCAGGGTCAGATGAACCCTCAAGCTGCGCCATTGAAAGAGCAATAAAGTCGATACTAAAATAGATAACCAAAAGTGAAAAAGGCAATATTAAAAAAACAGATCCTAGCAGATTAACAATTGCTTTGTGCTTTTTACTGAACCTCTCATAAAAAAGATCTACTCGAACATGTGCATTGTATTTAAGCGTATACGTGATTGCAAACATCATTACAATATCAAAAAGATGCCACTCTAACTCTTGCAAGGCAATTGATCCACTGTGAAAAAGATACCTTGCAAATGCATCATAGACTATCAAGATTGAAAGAAGCAGTAGTGTAAGTGCTGCAATGTTGCCAATCCATTCGCTAAATGTATCAATAAGTTGCGAGAATTTTTGCATTAGATGAAATTCGGTGCATCATTTGCAAATAGAACTAAATCTTCCTCTTTTAAAACCTGTGCAAGAATTTTTTCCATTTGCGATTTATCTTTTAAAATGATCTTATTTGAAACTTTGAGATTTTTGTCAAATAGATCACTATTTAAGCTCCCCGTAACGATTACAAGATCAAAAACTTCATTTATCTTTGCTATCAACTCCAAATTAAGCTCATCCGTACTCTCTACTAGTCCCGGCGTTACAATAACTTTTCGCCCATGATGTAAACGAGCAAGTTCAATTCCCTCACTCATACCTTCGATATTGCCGTTAAATCCATCATCAATTATAATCTTTCCACCCGCATCAATTCTCTCTAATCGATGCGATACCGGCTTCAAATCTTTCACGGCATTTTGTATCTCTTCAATACTCATATGTAGACGTTTTGCCATATGAATAACCGCAGCAATATTATCGGCTTGAAATGCACCCAACACCTTAGTCTCAAAAGGCACATTTCTATGGTCAATATGGAGCGTAAACTTTGTACCCTCAAGTGAACGCGCAACATCACTTATCTCTTGACCGTAAAAACTCACCCTCTCATGCGGCTCGTTCGTTACACTATGGTGGACATATGCCTGTAAAAGATTATAACTTTGTACAAGTTCCAGTTTTGTTCTTATAATATTTTCAAGTGTTTTAAAATACTCTATATGTTGTGGCCCAACTTTACCGACAATTGCGTAGTGATGATTTAAAAATTTCGTAATTTGTGCAATGTCATTTTTCTCTCTTGCACCGGCTTCAACAATATAGACCTGCGTATCTTCACTTAGCTCTTCATTTATATCTTTTATAATTCCCCCAAGAGTATTAACACTTCTAGGAGTTGCATACACTTTATATTTTTTAGATAGAACTTGCGTCAAAAATTGTTTTATACTTGTCTTTCCGTAACTACCTGTTATAGCAATTATCTTAAGACTTCTCATAGATCGTAACTTCGCTTCGGCTTGTCTTTTAAACATCTCAAAAATATACCATTCAATTGCGAGTGAGCCAATGTATGCAACCGTAAGAGGCATAAAAAGACCATACACGTTGCATCCTTCTGTGATATAACAGATGAAGTCTTGGAAAAGCACCAATACAACCAAAAGTGCTAAAAATCTTTTAACTCTCCATGTAAGAACCAATTTTTTATCAAGCTTATGATGCCATAGTGCGATGGAAGGCAAAATTGCGAAATAGAAAAATATCCAAAAGTATTCACCCGTTAGATGATACGCTAAAAACGGGATTAAAAAGTATACGATATGCCACCAAACTTTATGATGTTTTAAAACGACACGCTCAATCTTATAACTGTACCACTGCAAATTGGTAATAAGATACCATCCTAGAGTTATCGTAAGTAAAAAGTGTGTTACAAAATCAAAAAAAGCAATCCAATCCACGAAAGTCCTTATTGTATATAGTTTTCGATCTCTTTAGTAATCTCATTTGCACGTTTCATAAAGAAATAGTGATCGCCATCATACAAAAAAAGTTTTGAATCTGCTATTTGTTCCTCAATCATTTTTGCTGCTCTTAATGGTGTGGCACTATCCTCTTTTCCCCAAAAAAGAAGTGTTTTACCGCGATAATTTTTAAAATCAGGTGAAAAATCCTCATTGACGACTGTTTTAAAAGTTTCATACATATGCTGCGGTAAATTTTTTGCATCATCTGCGATAAAAAATCGTCTAAAGTAACCTAACCCAAGCTTTTTAAAAATAGAATTTAGAGATATTTTCAATCGAATAGTTAGAGGTTTAGGTAGTAAAATCCCGGAACTTCCTACAAGTACAAGAAGTTTTGGTTTTAATAGCGTTGCAACTTTTCCGCCAAAAGAGTGACCCAAGATAATATCTTTTTGTACATCTGTTAGTTCTAGAAATTTTTCTATAATCTGCGCATACATCTGTGTATTTAACTCTATTTGAGTCGTACTGTTGCCAAACCCCGGCAGATCTATATAGATATGACGATAGTTTTTCAGTGTATTTCCAAGCGACTGTTTCATAAGAGCTTTATTACTCCCCCAGCCGTGTAGAACAATCAAGTCTTGCTTCTCTTTAGAGTTTAGTATCTCATAACTTATATCAAAACTGGTTCCAAAAAGTTCAACACTCTTTTTTGCCACTATTTACCTTTTGCAGAGTGTATTGAGTGAATATAATCATAACCAGAGCTGATATTTTCTCTTCGCGGTAGATGAGTAGCAACACCTTCAAGAGCAGAGTTAAAATCATCAAAGAGATAGTGTGCCATACTTCCGGGGATTGGATTTATCTCATTGAGATAGACCTGCCCATCAATTTCAAAAAAATCACAACGAATGAGACTTCCTGCAAAAAGAGGATCATAGATTTTCTCAAATGTAGTTTTAATTTTTTGAGCCAATTCATCGTCAATATCAGCTTTTGACACACCACCCGTTCTTGAAAAATCGCGGTACTTTTTATCAAAATCTAAAAATTCACTCTTTTGAGGCTCTTCAATCATTGAAAAAATAAACTCTTTAGTTTTACACCCTGCAAGGTTGTACTCTTTTACACCTGCGATAAAGGGTTCAATCAAAACTGTATCATCATACTCAAATGCACTATCAAGTGCGTAAGAGAGTTCAGATTTCTCTTTTACGATACTTACACCGATAGAGCTTCCTAGACGTGCAGGTTTTACAATAATTGGAAAATCCATATCAATCGCATGATTTCCCCTCTTATACAAAACTTCATAGTTAAGTACTTTTACGCCTAAAGTGTCAGCATACACTTTAGTAAGTACTTTGTTAAAACTCAGCATACTTGCTTCTGCTCTTGGTCCGATATATTTTATGTCAAAAAAATCAAAAAGTGATGCTAATGTTCCATCTTCACCGTCACTTCCGTGCACTAAATTTAAAACTACGGAAACATCAACTTTTTTACTTCCAAACATGCCGCTCATATCAAAACCACCGTGAGAGAGGCTCAAACGCTTCATCTTTTTATAACTGCCTGAGCTAAAGGTGTCTGCCTTCATATCATTTGGCTCAATCAGATAAAAGTTGTGTTCATCATCTAAAAAGATAAAGGTCGGAGTATAAGTTAGTACTGATTTAACGGTGATTGCGCTTACAATACTAATCTCATGCTCAAAACTGGCTCCGCCAAAAACTATGGCTAATTTCATTGCTTTCCTTATAACTTTTGTAATTTTTTAAGAGCAGCTTTTACAAGTTCCGACGTATCATTTGCCGTTATACCCTGTAGTGCTTTATTTATCATATCTTTTTTAAAGCCTAAACTCTCTAGTGCCATAACAGCTTCACTGTGATGCATATTTGTACTCGAAGGTGAACTATCACTTAAAACAAAACCGCTTAACTCTACTAAAATACGCCCTGCACTTTTAGGACCGATACCGACAACTCTTTTTAAAGCCGAAATATCTCCACTCTTTACAATCTGTTCAAATGTAGAAGGAGAAAATGTAGAGCAGATTGCCATCGCCGCTTTTGGACCGACACCGCTTATCTTAATCAGCTCATCAAACATCATTTTTTCATCTAGATCAAAAAATCCAAAAAGAAGCTGTGCATCCTCTCTGATGATATGGGTAGTGTGCAGATGTATCTCTTTCTCAACAATTTGAGAACTTGTATTTAAAGATACGGCCACGCCGTAAATCAGACCTCCGGCATTCACATGCAACAGGGTAGGCTCCTTTTTTTCAAGTGTTCCACGTATGCCTACTATCATTAATCTTCTACTATATCCTCTTCATAAATCTTAAATGTCGGCTCCTCTTCAGGACCACGCTCTATTTTTTTCACTTTAAACATATTATTTCTGCTTCCCTCTTTTGGCACCATCTTTACATCAATCTCAGGGTTTAGCATATGAAATCTTACAATATTTCTACCTCTCCATTTATCTCTATTCATCACTTTTGCGCTAAAAATAGCATCTTGGAAGGTATCGTGTTGCATGTTTAGAAGGTTATCTCTTTTATGCTTCTCTTCATATTCAGACTTTAACTCTTTTACACCCTGCTTTAACTCTGCATACTGCTTTAATTTTGTCACAAAGGCAATCGGCATAGCAATACCGCTTTTTTTATAGCTAGCTAGTCGTTTTTTGATCTCAGCCATCGCAGGCTCATTTGCAGCCAACATCTTCTGCTTTTTTTCAAGCTCTATCTGAATACCAAAAAGCTGTTTTTTACTACGTGCTATTTCATCTTTTTGTTTTGCAAGATTTGCCGCATTTTCATCTGAACCGGTTGGATCGATTGTAAACTTATTTTCTCTACCTTGGAAAACCTTTATATCAATCAATTTCGTCGCTTCAACTGTTACATAAGAGCCTATTGTCTCAATGTAGACCTCTTTTGCCTTAACACTTCCGCCTATAGCCTGGGAGATAATCACCACGTCAGCTTCTACATATCCGCTCTCTAATCTATCTATATTGACCTCTTTTGCGTAGAGAGTTCCCTTATGTGCATGTATCGTTGCCGTTTCTGCTTCTATAAGACTATTTTTATGTGTTTGTCCTTTCACCTCTATCGTCTGGCAATAAACCTTTGCGCCTGAGCCTATATTTCCCTCGACATTCAGCTCTTTTGCTTCCACTTCCATTCCAACACCGATAGCATCTTTATAGATATCTTTTTGCGCAATATTAATCGTCACATCATTATCAACTCCGGCATCAACCGCACCCGTAGCTTTAAAACTGATCTCATCGATATCCATATTTTCACTGATATCATAAGTTCCCTCTTCATCTACGATATAACCGCTACGTTTAGCGATATATGCTATTTTTTCATCATCTTCTCTTTGCTCTATATTTGAGGTAATACTGAAGGTCGGTTCATTTTGGACAATCGGCTCTTTTGGTGCAATAAATTCACCTTTACAATTTCTTCCCGGTGTCCCGATACGAGGTTTTATATACTCCATAAGAAGTTCACCCTCTTCAACACTTTTAACAAATCCTCTTTTAGAATAATCTATACGTCCAAATTCATCCTCGTTTTGAATTTTTTCGTTAAAGTGGAGCAGCATCGCATCGTTAATAGTCGGCTTCGGATCATTTGTTCTTGCAACTACAAAAGTTCTATTATCATCAAATGTATAATCTTCACTCACTCTTACTTGAGCTACTATAGAATCAACGGCATCATCCATCATTGTATCCCAAAGACCGATAAGAAGTCCCGCACGCATCTTTTTCTTAATGATCAAATTTCTCAAATCTGTCTTGAAATCTTTATAAAAAACTACTCTTGAACCGCCCTTTATAGTTGCCACAACTTTCGTAATTGGACCGTTTGCACCGATACTTACGTCAAACTCTTTTAGTAGCGGGTTATCCTCTTTGGTCTTTATCTCAATTTCATAAACTTGTTTGATGTAGAAGGTTGGATTGAGCATTGTTTCTTTTTCCGCAAGAGTTGCCATATCTTCAACTTCAACCTCTTCCCACTCAATCTCTGTATCACCATTGGCAGGTTTTTCTTTCCCTTTTTCAACAACACGAACATATGTTTGAACGGAGATAAATTCAAAGTCTAAAAGTGAAAAGTCTATATTGAAATTTTTTGCAGTCTGTTTAAGCTCCCTAGACACCTTTTCGGTACGCACAATAAATGGACGAATAGATGTGTTTTTTTTCGACACTTTCTCCTTTTTTCCAAACACTGCCATAAATAAAACCCTTTACTCAAAAAACGTACAAATTACCGAAGCTAGAAGCAACAAGTATACCATTAATATCGGCAAATTTAGGTAAAATGCGCAAATGATTAGACATATCTTCACAAATAGCGCAGGTATACTTACTTCAAGAATTTTAGGACTTCTAAGAGATTTATTAACTGCTTCCGTATTAGGTGCAAACATCTATAGCGACATCTTTTTTGTCGCCTTTAAGATACCCAATCTCTTTAGACGTATCTTTGCTGAAGGCGCCTTTACACAAAGCTTTTTACCGGCTTTTACCCGTTCAACTCATAAAAGTCAATTTAGCGCGAGAATCTTCTTAATCTTTCTAGCGGTGATACTCTTTCTTACTCTTCTTGTTCAACTTTTTCCAAGTTTTGTTACAAAAATTGTAGCTTTTGGGTTTAGCGAAACCCTGATCGAGCTTTGTGCTCCGCTTCTTGCTATAAATTTTTACTATTTGTCCATAATATTCATCGTTACTTTCATCTCTACACTTCTACACTATAAAAACCATTTTGCTACTACGGCATTTTCTACAGCACTGCTCAATATTGCCATCATTGCAGCGCTACTTTTTGCTAGTGGACTTGAGCCTTCTGTAATAGTTTATTACATGAGTTATGGAGTCATAATAGGTGGTATTATGCAACTGCTTGTGCATTTTATTGCACTTTATAAAGTAAAAATGCATAGAGTGTTTTTTGGAGGTCTGCAAAATCCTTCGCGCAAATATCATCTGGTAAAAGAGCAGCAAAATAGATTTTTCAGACAATTTATTCCTGCCGTATGGGGAAATTCTACTGCACAGATTTCAGCTTTTCTAGATACTTTCCTAGCAACTTTTCTTGCAACCGGCGCAGTGAGTTATCTCTACTATGCAAATAGAATTTATCAGCTACCCTTGGCACTTTTTGCAATAGCAACGGCAACAGCGCTCTTTCCCTCGGTAGCTCGCCACCTAAAGCATGAAAGAGTTGAAGAAGCACTTGAAAATTTAAAAAAAGTTTTCTGGATACTGCTTATTCTATTGCTTTTAAGTACAACAGGAGGTATCGTACTCTCTGAAGAGGTAATCATACTGCTCTTTGAGCGCGGTGCTTTTACGCTAAATGATACACAAAATAGCTCTAATGTTTTACAAATGTACCTCATAGGGCTTGTCCCTTTCGGTATGGCAAAACTCTTTTTACTATGGCTATATGCAGATGGACGTATAAAAAAAGGGGCAATCATTGCATCTATCTCTTTGGGTGTAAACATAATTTTTGCGCTTTTGCTTTTCTCCCCACTTGGAGCACCTGGACTCGCACTAGCAGGGAGTATAGGAGGAGTGGTTCTACTCATTTTGAGTATAAAAGAGTTTGGAGCGTCACGTTTTTTTGATATAATTTTCGACCTAAAAAAAGCTGCCATAACACTGCTTATAACAGTATCTTTTACGATACTATTTATCCTCATAAAGGAACCTTTGCATGACTATCTACGATTCGGTTAAAAAGAAAAAAGTTGAATTCATACCGCTAAATGATGCAGAAGTTCTTATATATGTCTGCGGTCCAACCGTATATGACGATGCACACTTAGGTCACGCACGAAGTGCCATTGCATTTGACCTACTTCGGAGATCTATGAATGAAAACGGCTACAAAGTTACGTTTGTAAAAAACATCACCGATATCGATGATAAAATTTTAAAAAAGATGGCTGATGAGAGCAAAAGTTTAGAAGAGATAACAGATCACTACACAATGACCTATCACAATGATATGAATGCTTTAAATGTACTTTCTCCTGATATAGAACCAAAAGCTACACAAACTATTGATACAATGATTTCTATGATAAATGATTTGCTAAAGAGTGATCATGCCTATACTACTAGTGAAGATGATGTCTACTTTGATACTTCAAAAGATGAGCAGTACTTATCTCTTAGTAATCGCTCATCAGAAGATGAAACACAAAGTAGAATAGAGACAAATAGCCAAAAGAGAAATGCGGCTGACTTTGCACTTTGGAAACATTGTAAAGTTGGTGAGAGTGTATGTTTTGATGCACCTTTTGGAAGTGGAAGACCCGGTTGGCATATTGAGTGTTCGGCTATGATAGAAAAACATATGGCAAAAGAAAATAGTGAATATGCCATAGATATCCATGCCGGAGGAGCAGATCTGCTTTTTCCTCACCATGAAAATGAAGCGGCGCAAACAAGATGTGCTACAGATCACTCTCTTGCTAAGTACTGGATGCATAACGGTTTTGTGACAATCAACGGTGAGAAAATGAGCAAATCTCTCGGTAACAGCTTTTTTCTCAAAGATGCACTCAAGCACTATCACGGTGAAGTGCTACGCTACTACCTTTGTACAACTCATTATAGACAGGATCTAAGTTTTAATGAAGAGGACTTGATTACAAGCAAAAAGAGATTAGATAGAATCTTTAGACTTAAAAAACGTCTCATTGGAGTTAGTGCTGCACCTAAGGCAGATAATACTTTTGAAGCAAAGATGCTTGAAGCACTTAATGATGACCTTAATGTCTCAATGGCACTGGCTCACATAGATGAGATGATCGCAAACTCAAACGAAAAACTCGATACTCAAATAAGTAAGAATGAGAAAAAAACAGTTGTGGCTAATTTAAATCTTATCGAAAGAGTGTTAGGATTTGGGAAAGCAGATGCATATGAATATTTTCAATTTGGTATTGATTTTGCATTGAAAGAAAAAATTGAAGTGTTGATTGCGCAAAGAGATGCAGCAAAAAAAGAGAAAAACTGGGCGTTAGCTGATTCTTTGCGTGATGAGTTGACAAACTTAGATATATCGATTATGGATACACCAAACGGAACGGTTTGGGAAAAACTATAGATGGTCGATATATATCTCGTGTGTGAGGGTACGTGTATGATAAAGGTTACAGATGCAAACCATTCTTGATCCCTATACCCTATTCCAAACGCTCAATATTGAGCATTTTGAGCAGCTAAGAGATCTACCTTTTATTATAGGACCATCAATGGTCGATGCGCTGCTTGAGCGTTATGACTGGCAAATGCAACAACTCAATATAATTTTGCGTGAGAGTATCGAAGTAAGCGGCTATGTTGTAGGATATGACTTAGATAACAACCTCGTACTTCAAAAAAACGGCGACTTCTACGAAGATGAAGCACAGGGAAGCTTATGGTAGAGAGATAGTCTCTACAACCTCTAAACCAAACCCGCCAAGACTTACAAACTCCGTACCTTTTGAAGATGTTAGAAGTCTAATCTGCTCTATTCCTAAACTCTTTAAAATCTGAGCACCGATACCGTACTCTTTCATATTTGATTGATGATGATCAGGTGAATTTATAAAAACAAGTACCCCACCATTTTGCTTTAGATACTCAATCGAAGAAACAAGATTGCTATAACGCTTCTCATTGGTAAGTAGATTAAAATCACTTCCTATATTATGAACCTTCACATTTTCTACGGAGTGTGTTTTATAAAAAGAGAGCGCATAGTGCTCATTTTTTTGATGATCTACAAATGTATACTTTTGAACTTTCGTCCCAAAAAATTCAACCTCTTCAGAAGAGACCTCTTCAACAAGAGCCTCATTTTGCAAACGATATGCGACAATGTCAGCAATATAGACAATTTTGAGATCATGCTCTTTTGCAAAACTCTCTAAATCCTTTCGCCTTGCCATCTCTCCATTATCTTTCATTATCTCACATATAACGGCAGATTCAATCACACCGCTTAAACGACATAGATCGACAGAGCCTTCTGTATGTCCAGTACGCACCAACGTCCCACCGCTTTTTGCAATTAACGGGAAAATATGCCCAGGACGTGCAAGATCTTTAGGAGTACTCAAAGGACTTCCAAGTAACTTAATAGTCATATCTCTTTCAGCTGCTGATATACCCGTTGTAGCCTCAGCCGCATCAACAGAAACCGTAAAAGCAGTCTCGTGTGCAGAACTGTTTGAACTAACCATAGGATCTAACTCCAAACGAGTAGCGATCTCAGGGTTAACAGCAACACAAATCAAACCTTTGGCATGTGTAGCCATAAAGTTTACATATTCGGGAGTACTAAATGTAGAGGCGTAGACAATGTCCCCCTCATTTTCTCTATCTTCGTCATCGATCAACACGACCATATTTCCACGTTTGATCTCTTCAATAGCTTCTAGAACACGCTGTATAGGCATTAAAACTCCCTTTTTTCAAAGTACCGCATTATATCTCAGATTAGCTTGACAAAATAGAAAAGTTTCCCTATAATTGCGCCCACAAATGGAAATATCCATTGGGGTATCGCCAAGCGGTAAGGCACCGGTTTTTGGTACCGGTATTCCGAGGTTCGAATCCTCGTACCCCAGCCACTTCATAATAACGCGGAATAGAGCAGTTCGGTAGCTCGTCGGGCTCATAACCCGAAGGTCACTGGTTCAAATCCAGTTTCCGCAACCAATTTTTCACTCAATATTTAAATTTAAAACAATTCAATAAAATACTTACAAATCCCTATATTTTGGCACTTTAATACATTTAATATCTACTAATATATATAATTTTTTCATATACATCTTACTTTATCTGATTAGATAAAATATTTTTTAGTGTAACCTATGTGTAACTGTAAATCCAATATTCATTTTTTGTGTAACTTTACTGCCCATTCGTAAGCATGATTAATTCTTTTGAATAAAATATTGTATTTCTCAGTCTCATCACGGTGTTTATCAGGATGATATTCATGGGCTAATTTTCTATAGCTCTTTTTCATCGTTTCAAAATCATCACTAGCATTTACACCAAGAATTGTATATATGCTTTGAGAGAAAAGGTGTTTATATCTTTCATCTCGCATCAACTGTTCTTCTAAACTCAATTCATCACTAGTTTCTTCTTCATGAGTTTCTCTCTTTGAATAGTTCGTCTCACTTTCTTGATCTTGCTCTTTTTGTGATTTTTCTTCTTGAGAGTTATCGAAATTTTGTTTATTCTCTTCACTTTTATAAGAAGATGATTCTTTTTTCTGACTTGTTTCTTCATTCGAACTTGAAAAATCACTCTCATATTCTTTCTTTTCTTCTTGCTGATTGTTTCTTCTATTAGTCTTCTCTCGTGAAAAGTTTCCAAAATCTCTATACTGCTGTTTTTGATAATAGTCTTTCTGTTCTTCTTGCTCTTGTGATCTTTCTTTTTTAGTAAAAAAGCTATATATTTTCTTGTATGTATCGTAAAACCATAAAAAGAAATTTATCGTCTTGTAGTAGATTGTTAGTCCGAAAACATAGGTATCTATCGTAGCCTGTTTAAAGTCTTCATATATTTGAGCTATCCATGCTATGAAAAAAGATATATGAGGTAATATAACCCCTATTCCAAATAGAGTATCTACGTCATAAAGTATCTGATCAGATACCAATGCCGAAGAAATTATCAGATAAAGTCCAACAGAGATAAATAGTAGTCTTGGGATTGTTGCTTTTGCAAATTTGGATATAAACCATGCGAAGCTTATAAAAATTAGCATATTCAGAGCTGTAGAAAATGTCATATCACTTATCTCTTTGAATATGATTTCGATGACACTCACTCTATTCCTGCTCCATATTGAAGGTCAATATATTCAACATCTATATCATTTACTCTACTATGAATATCATATGCTCTTTCTTTTGTATACTGATTAAATCTAAAATCCTTAAAATATGGTATAACCTTGAGTTTTACAGGTAGCTTATTTGTCATAATGAATAATGCTTCATCATCTTTCATAGTTCTAATCTCATTAATACTCATTATGGGTTTTTCTTTAACATAAAGTGTACCGTCAGGGTGTGTTCTAGCTTCCTCTACTCTTCCTAACATTTTTGATAACATCTCTGTAGTTGGTAAGTCTGCTCCACTAAAAAAGAGTTTTGATGATATTCCACCATGAAGTATTGTATCTGCACTAGCTTTGCCGTATTTTAGTTCAAGCTGTTTAATATTTTGTAAGATGATAGAGATAGAAATTTTATATTTTCTAGCTGTTGTAATGGTTGTTTCAAAATTCGGCAAATTCATATTTCCAAACTCATCTAAAAGGCAAAATACTGGTAATTCATTGCTACTCGGCATCTTCTCCATCATATGTGAAAAAAATTGTTGATAGAAAATATTAAGTAAAAATCTATAATCATCTTGTTTTTGTTCAGGGATTTTAATATAGACAACCGATTTTTCTTTTCTAAAATCATCAAAATTGATCGAGTGATTAGAAGTTAGTTTTTCTAAATTATCATTTATACCAATTGCAGAAAGAGCTACATTTGCAGTTGATACCATACTGAGTATTGTTTGTGGATTTCCTTTGATAAAACCCCTAAACTCGTGATAGGTCTTGTCATCTGCAAAAGTATCTACTAAATGAAATAAATCCTCGCCATCATTTCCAAAATTATTTATCAAATATCTTACATTTGCCAAATTAATATATTTATGACTCCCTGTAGCCATAAGAACTTTTATAAGTATTGATATGAGTGATTTTGCTCCATTATCCCAAAACTCCTGATTATCGGCTCCACCTAAGGATTGATGACCTGATTTAGAGGATTTAACGAGCAAATTTACTAGGTTATTTATTTTACTTGAGTCTGTCGCATAATAAAGTGGATTATATGCTATTGATTCACTCAAATCTTCTGGATTTAAAACATATATCTTAAATCCCTGCTTATTTAAATATCCACTTGTCTTCTGATATAACTCACCGCTAATATCTGTAATAATCATAGAACAGTTTTGCCTTGCGAGTTTAAAGATATTTGGGATTACATAACTTGTTGTTTTTCCTCCACCTGTTCTACTCACTAATGCCAAATGATTAAAACTTTCTCTTAAAGATAATCTTGTATTTGCCCCGTCAAGCAGTAAACCTTTGTTTGATGGTGAAAAAAGCTTATTTTTTTCATAATCATTCATCATACCACTTGTTTGGCGTAAATTAAAAATTAGTCTAAGTATTTGAGTGAATGGATTAAATAATCTAGTGCTTGTGTCTTTGGCTTCTAAAAAGCTAAAGCCTAGTGTCTTAAAAAAATGTTTCATTGCAGTGAACATTATTAATATAAAAATGAGTAAACCGAGTAACTCCATATTTTTTACAATATAAGCAAATATTAGGAAACCTGCATAGTAATTTGACTATATGCTCTAATTTTCAGATCTCTTTTTATCTCCTAAGTGTGCTTTTTTGCATTTCCTTTTTATAATATTTCTTAGGTCAATATTATAACACTTACAGTTTGATTTCTCTTTTGAAAGATTTTCGCCTCAATTTTTCCTTTTTTTGTCATCTTGAAAAGGAGTTAGTACTATTTTTGTTTTTTGAGTTCTTAAATTCTGTCCATTTTTCTCTTCTCTCATCTCTTTGTTGTATATTTATCAAAGATTTTTTATAATCATCCTCAACACCAAGAGTTTTAAATCTATAATTTTTCTTTTCATAACGCACACCTGTTGTATTACCTCTTGTATATATTTCAAATCCCCTATTTTTAAGTGCGTTATTCAAAGCTGTTTTAGTTACAGATTCAGAAAATATTTTTTGAAGATTTTCTCTAACATAATCTCTTGTAAATGATTTTTTCTTTTTTGGTTTTTGTTCTTGTTCAAACTCTCTATCATTTCTTGATTTTTTTCCTCTGTTATACACACGACTCTGTTCAAGATTTTTATATCTCTCATTTTTATATATTTCCATATGTGACTGAACACGAGAAAATTCCTCTTTTGAGAGTCTTACTCTTTTTGATTTTTCTATCTCATTGGCACTTATAATAAGATGAATATGTGGGTTGTTTGTATCTAAGTGAATATTTGCATAAACAAGATGATTTTTTGCCCTAGCATTTATGTATTTATCTGCTAAATCTAAAAGTATTTTTTCTATATCTTTTCTAGATAAATTACTTTTTTCAAGTGAAATTACTTCGTGATAAAGATAGATTTTTCCCCTAGAGTTTTTGATAAACCCTGCATTTTTCATAAATTCATCTGCTAATTCCTGTTTGTTACGCTTATTAGCATACATATTCCATATAAAGCTCATGCTAGAATCTTCTTTATCAAGATAATCTAGCAATTGAAAAAAACTCCTAGAATTTCTACTCATTGATTTAATAATCATCGTTATGTTTTAGAGATAAACTTTTTAAACTCTTCTTCGTAATATTTGAGTGAATTTATGAGAATATTTTCGTCAATATATTTACCTATATGTGAGCTGTACGCCAATTGATTGATATTATTAGCTATACCTCTTGTAATTCTGATATATTCATCAATATACGCTACTCTATCCTTAGTAAGAAGTGTGTTTGTATTATTGTTTAAAAAATCGGTTACTAGATGTTTCGTATAACTATTTACCGATAGATCATAATATATACTTCTTTTACGAAGCTCTTCATAGAAAATATTAGACAATGGAAAAGTCACAATCTTGTTTTTTTGTTTGTAACTCTCTTTGTATCGTTTTTGATAATCTTTGTTCATAATTTACTTCTTAGGAGTTAAATTGTTTTTGTAGTTGCATTTACATAATATTTTGCAAGTTCCACAAGAGGATAAAATATATCACCCTGCCCTTGTTTAATATATGCACATCCAAGACCACTTTTTCTGAGTCTATCTAGTGTTGAGACAGATTGACCAGTTTCCCGAGACATTTCCTTTTTTGAAAGAGCTATTTTTCTATGTTTTGCATACAATGTTTCAAAAACTATTTTCTCTTCGCTACTCATAACTTCTCCTTTAGTGCTAATATATGAGTATTTTTACATATGATAAATTAATTTATACTTAGTATTAATATAATTCTTTATATATAAATTGATTTGACGAGATTTGATAATACTTCTATTTAATAATAATTTATACTTAGTAATATATAATTATTCTAATTAAATGGAAAAAGGTATTTTTATGTCAGAGAAAAAAGCAGGTCGCCCACCATTAAAAGATGAGAGTGAAAGAAGAGAAAAAAAAGTTATGCTTACTTTTACTCAAAGCCAGTACGATGAACTCAAGAAACTACAGACTATTTTTAATCAAGCTACCCTTACTTCAACTATCTTAATGTTTATGGATAGAGGTATTAAAAGTATGCAATCTGAACTTGCTAATGTGAGATAGTAAAACTATCTCACATTTTCTTTTTCAAGCACTTTCTCATTTACAATTTTATTACTGATACAACTACCTATTTCTATCGTTGATTTTGTTAATGGAAGAAAAAAACTAGTCCAAAAAATTTGTATTGCAGTAATAAAAACGACAATAATAGTTAAAGCAAGATCAAATTTTTTATCTGATTGATTTAAATATTTAAACCAAAAATAACCGCTACCTAAAAATACTGCACCCCAAATCGTAATATGTATTTGAAAAATATTAACATCTATTTTATTTGTAAAAAAATTATATGTATAAATTATTATTTTTGAGAATGAAAATATCCATAAAGCATAAAGAGGAACAATAACACCTATAGAATTAATAGTACCATCATCAGTAACATCATCCATTGCTAGCTTATCATTTTTATAAACTAAAAAATGTACTAGAGTCAATGAAATAAAAATAAAACTTAATGATAAAAAAACTAAAGCCAATGATCTGAACCCATCTTCATATGGATAAATACATACATTATAATTTATTTGTACAAACAACATAAACGAAAATAATGTCCAAAAGATCAATATGTATTTATATGAATGTATATATATATTTTTCGATACATATTTAATAAAATTTTTTATCATTTACTACATCCCTTCGATTCACATAATTGTATATGTAGTTTTATTCATATGATACACAATTATTCTTTTCGTTTATATATCTATATTATTAGGTTAAGGGTTTTTAGGGATAGGAGTTTCTCCTAATTTCCCTAAACAAGTTTCGCACTTTTTTTATGAATTCTCAAGAATTCTAGAAAATGTGCAAACTTGCTCTATCATCCAGAGATGATAGATAAGCTCTTAAGAATTCTTAAGAGCAGTTACATAGCTTTACTTCAATACCTCTCCCAACGTGGATTTTTGAATCACTTAATAGTTCAATCCAATCATCTGACAACTTTCATTTGCACTTTGTCTATAATCACTTCTTTAGTGTGTTTTTTTAGGTAAAGACAAAGAGCTCTTGGTTCTTTGTTCATCTGTACTTTTTGAAGTATGGGAGCTAGAGAATACATCTCTTGCTTGTAAGCTTTATTGATAATATTTTCAATTATATTTATAGCACTGGTACGAGTAGTATCCTTACATCAATCTTCAATATCATTGATATAAAATGTATGAGTAAATAAATCATAGAAATATATGAAATAAGTTCATTTCCCTGAGCTTGTTGAATTTGAAACATAAACAGCTTTTATCAAAAAGTTCTTTTTTCATGTTTTTATTTCTAAAAACCTCTCAAATATGTTTTCCATATTTTACAAAATAAAAAAATAAATATGTGTCGCGACATATTAATCGTAACACACATTTGAAAATTTTGTCAAAAAAATGAGCCTCTTTTTTGGCTTAAATAAGCTAAAAAAGTAATGTTAGGATTGTCAACTTTTTGCGGATGCACAAAGTTGCGTGAGTATAAAAAAATTATATTAATTAAGCATTAAATTTCAAGATAAAGTTAAGTTTTATGCTACTATTATCTTTTTTAAATAAGGTGGAAATAATGTATAACAGTTTTATTATATTATTATTAGCTTCGATATTTGAAATAGGTTGGATAGTTTTTTTAAAATATTCAAACTCATTTAGTAATTTATTTTTTTCAATATTAACTATAATAAGTGCTGTTATAAGTTTTTTCCTATTATCTATAGCAATGAAAAGCTTACCAGTAGGAATTGCGTATTCTGTATGGACAGGAATTGGTATTGCAGGTAGCACACTTTTAGGTGTTATATTATTTTCTGATATTTTGTCTTTAGTTCAAACATTCTTTATAGCATTAATTTTAATAGGTGTAATTGGAATCTATATTTTTTCTTAGTCAACAATCTTTTCTAGATCTGTAGAACTGTTTTTTAACCTATCAAAAGTTGTAATAAAGCTTTTTACTACTGTTTCTTTCATAACAACCATTCCTCGTGCTATACCATCTTCTGAAAAAACATCAATCAAAACAACTTTATCATTAACAATTATAAATCCGTATCCAATATTTTTCAATAATCCCTTATCCGTTTTGTGTATTAGCTCCTTATCTGCAAAATAACCGTTTATTTTATTTGTATTATTTTTTTCTTGTGCTTTAATAAAAGTATTTTCCAAAGCACTATTTAATAGTTCTTTGTTCATTACAAATATTCTTTCTAACTTTACACCTCTCTTTGCTGCACTTACATTTGCCTCAAAAAATTTTACTTCGTTAGGATCATTTTCATCCCATTCTAATGAGTCCATAATTGAAACTGCTTTTATACTATCTCCCTTGGAAGTTCGATCGAAAACTTTAAAAATCCAATCGTAGTACATAGATGAAGTCAGTTCTTCTGTTTCTTTATTATGCAAAAGGTTTTCAAGCTTTAATACTGCATCTGTTATTATTTCATTCTTTATTTCTTGAAACTCTGGCTCTGTTATTGAAATATATAATTTTCTTATTTGGTCAGTTTCAAAAGTTTTTGACTCTTTATCTAAGTCAACTAATGAAGATAATGACTGATTTATTTGTTTTACTTCATTTAAAGTTTCATAAACTTCTCTATTATTATTCATAAAAGAAATACCTAACAAAATTCTATGTAAGAACAATAATATACCTATAAACCAAATTAAAAAAGCCAAGTCTGGTTTTTCAAAAACCAACTTGACTAAAAAACCTATCCCAATGGTAATAATTAACTCTAGAAAGCTTGTCCAAGGTAGGTTTTTTAACATTTTCAAGCCTTTTCAGCCTCATACTCATATTTAGAAATAGTATCCACACAACTATATCCACCATCAACTTTAATAGTCGTACCATGTATAAAACTGGATTCATCTGATAAAAGAAAATTAACAACCGATGATATTTCTTCTGGTGTCCCTAATCTTTTTAAAGGTGTAATTTTTCTAGACATATTAAATATTTCATCCGTATCCATTACTCCTCCTATCCATCCTGCTGCTATTGCATTGATTCTTATATTATTTGCTCCTAAATTATTTGCATGGCTCATAACTAAATTATGGATAGCTGCTTTAGTAGATGAATATGCTGATGCACCAAAGGAACCTATAAATCCTTCTATACTCGAAATAATAACGATACTTGAAGCATCTCTCATGTTATTTTTTAATTTATGAATCAGAAAGTTAGGTGCTGTTAGATTTATGGCTATACTATTATTCCATACTTCATGATCAAAATTTTCTAAGTTTTCCATATTAAAAAACATTTGTGAATTTACAATACCATCAATTTTATATTGAGAAATATTATTAACAAATTCTTGCAATGAATCCTTTGATGCATGATCTACTTCAAAAAGTATCAAATTTTTAATATTACTATATTCTGATTCCAACTTAGAACTTAAAGAACTCTCATATGTGCCTAAAACAATATGTCCTTCTGATAATAACTTTTTGGTTATAGTTTCACCTATTCCACTTTCTAAAGCACCTGTTACAACATAAATTTTAGTTGATGAACTCATATTTATTATTTCTCCTTATCAAATAAATGCATATTCAAATCTTTTGGTCTATTCTTTTCTGGATTTTCTTCAGTATAGAAATTCATTGTTATTGAAACTCTAATCCCATTTTCTTCATTAAGAGGTCGTACATAGTGAGGGTAATGACATCCTGGAAACAAATATAATGAACCTTTTTTAGGATAAATCTCAATAGCATCCATATCTATTTCTTCAACCCCAATAGATTTAGAGTTTTCAGAAATAACAAGTTCTCCTCCCGAACCTTTTTGATGTGTTGTAACATACAATACACCTTGAATTGGATTAGAATCAACATGACATTCGTACCTCATATTTGAGCCTTTTTGTATGTTGAAATTTAAAGCATATAAATCTTCCTCAGAAGTAAAAATATTATCACTCTCAAATGATTCTTTTGCATATTCTAAAAAAACATCCTCATACAAATCATATAACCATGGAAAATTTTCTCGAATTTCTTTCCCATCTATTACTAATGTTGGAACTTCTGTAACATCTAAACTTTCTCGTGATGTTATAGAGTCAGTAGGAACAATTTTTACAGTTCCTGCATTAGCATAGACATATTCCAAAATATCTTTATCCCATTGCTTTGGCAATTCATTACTGACATCAAATTCAAAATAATTAAACTTATATTTCAACTAAACACTCTCAAAAAACTATTAAATAACCGAAGACATCCGAAGTGACAAACATCAACCAGTTTGAACAAAGTACATTGATTATAAGCAAACTTACTTTAAAGTAAACTATTTTTAGCTACTTTTTTAAATTATTTACAAAATATCCAACGTTACTATTTCACAACCTTTGAATCTTACTAATAGCTTCCATGCTTAAAGGACTTTGTACCATAAGCCATATTCTCATCAACAACATTACCTCAAAGTATTTTATTAAACAATCCTATAAAATACTTCTTTTCTAAAGCACTAATCTCTTTATTTCCAAAATCCTTATTAAAACCTATGTTTCCACTTTCAAGGTTTATTTTTGAATCAAATCCAAACTTTTAACTATTCATATTAATATAGTTGATTATATTGAAGTTAAAAAGTAAACTTATTTCCATGGTCTTAGCGCATGAAAAAAGAGTGTAAACATACTTATTCCTAAGAAATTGATTTGCAAAAATCCACCGCCTTTACTTATCATTCCAACTATAAATAAAACAGCAACAACAAGTAAGATATATCTATCTTCCCTAATTCTAATAGCATAAGTCAGGATCACTATAGCACTTAGTAGAGGTATCGCAAAGACATCAAAATCAGATCCACCTGTGTCTTGCGTTGCACTTGTTAGAAATATAAGAAAAATAAAGCCTGTGCTAGCAAAGTATAAAGCTCGTAATAATAAGTATGGAATATTTAAGTAGGACTGCATAACATCATTGTACTTACTTATATTTATTTTTAAATAAAACGATACAATTTCATATGACATTAAATCCTTTACAAAAGCAAGTATTACCAGTAAAGCAGATCTCTCTTCTTAATCCTATATAGTACAATTTACTATTGCTCTTCATAACAATTACACTAAAGTATTTTTTCTCTCAACATATAACCAACCACAGATCCTTTTTCAATCAAAAAGTTTAAAATTACAACAACTTTATCTTTTAAATTCTTTGTTGTTCTAATCTTTTCACGGTATTTATATATATATTTCTTAAGAAAATATTCAAGATAATAAATTGTATTTATTTCAAGCTTTTTATTCATATAATCATTATCATTAAAAATCTTTGAAAGCCATATAATTCCATATTCTAAGTAAGGTGTCCCTATATCATTTAGTACTTTTGAAACTGAATATAATGTGGCTGGACAATGTCCTATACTTTCACAAACTTCTTTAAAAAATTTTTTATCTTTATCTTTAAAAGAACGCCATTCTTTAGCTGATTCTTTCCATAGCACTTCTGCGAAAAGGTAACTTCTTACAATTTTATTCATATACCAAATACCATCTCCATTTTCACAAGCTTTAAAAATTTTCCCCTTAAAAACATTCCAAATAAACCAAAAATTATCATATGTATTTAGATTATCTTCAGCAATAACAAATTCTTTTAACAAATCAGCTATAATTTCTGATTTATTAAATTGATTAATAAAGGGGTCTAAATAATATTGAATTTCATTTTGAGGTAAATTTAATACAAAATACACATATTTCTCAAAAAAAGCATGACGAATACTATAATCAACTTTATCATGACCATCTTTAGAAAGTAAAGCTTTTGCAAAGGAGTCAACAAGTATCTTAACTATTTTCTTATGCTCTACATTCTCCGTTTTCACAGGTATAATTTGAAAAACAGTTTTAAGAGTATATAAATCTAGCTGATTAATATTTTTTAAATCATTATCATTTAATTTAGACTCAATAACCTTAGAAAAAATTTCTTCATTTTCTTCGAAAAACAAATCCCATACTCTGTCTTGAGAAAACTGTATTCTCTTACTATAACTTTCTTCTCTTATTCTCCTAACTATTTCATCATAGAGTGGCTTTAAAATTATATATCCAAACAATATGGATTGAGCATCTTCAAAATATTTTTCCCATAAACTATTAATAGCGATTATAGAAAATACATTAAAATGAGCATCTTCTAACATACCTCCAACATGTTCATTCTTAAATAATCCAAAAAACAATATACTCTTTATATTCTCATATTCATTTGGAAATATTTCAAATAAAATTGGAAGTACTGAAAATACTTCCTGTACACCATCTGATATTTGATATTGATAATCTTCTTTCAATGAGAAAATTGCAGTTTCTAAAATCATTTCCTTACAAAAAGTCTTCTCATCATTATTCAAACTTCCCATATAATCTCTAACTAATACACAACAAACAAAAATTGGTATTGATTTGTTAAATAAACTAAAATCCAATGAAGTTTTTCCATTATTATTTGATTTCATTTCATCAAACTCTTCTAATATATTTCTAACTTCATCTAAAGCCAATTTAGGATTTTCTTCATATTGACTGTATTGTTTATATTTTTCATCATTTTTAAATTTGTTCTCAGACCAAAGTTTTAATGGAATGTGTTTCATTAAATCAGTAGTTTCAGCAATTGAATTTTCACTGTATTCTTTTATATCAGAATCTAATTCAGGATTAAAATTAATGATCACACCTTCATTAGCTTTTTCCAGCGTAGGGTTCATTTTTCTTTTATCCATTCTTGCAAGAAAAATTCTCCATGTTTTATCATCTCCAAAAGCATTCAATTCTTCATAGTAATTATCCAATACTTCCCACAATATTTTTTGTCTTTGTTCAGCTTCTTCTTCTGAAACACCTTCATTTCTAAAAAACTGATATTGTAAAAATAGATTCTCTAAATTAACTTTTCTATGCTTGTCTTTGCAAGTCTGAATTCTTTCATTATCATGCAACTCATTCGTATTAACACCCCAATTCTTTCCAATGGAATACAGTGATTCTGCATCTTTCTCTACAACTAATCTAGAAGTATCTTGCTGGATAAATTCTTTTGTTTTAAACAATATTTGAGCTACATTAAAAGTTTTATCAGGGTATGCTGTAACAACACTTGATACTACTGCAGAAATAGAGGCTGAATTAGAATTTTCTAGAAGATAAATCAACCAATTCTCAAGAGTTCTGGCATCAGCTTTCTTTCCAATTTCTAAAAAATATTTTTCTAAAGACATATGGATAGACTGTAATAAATATGGACTTATAGGTGAACCTGTTCCTCTATACATACACCATAGACAATGACTTATATATTGTTCATGTATAGTATTCTCATTTATATATATTTTTACCTTTTTAACGCTATTATCAAAACCTGAATTAGCATAGTTTTCTACAGATTTATTTACAAATTCAAGTATAAAATCAACTGTTTCTCTTAAAGCAGAATTCAATGACCAAAAAATAGGTGTTTGATATGCACTAGCTGGATGATAGTCTGAACGATTATTTTCTAATCCGAAATATTGTTCGACCTCGATAGATGAACGATAAAACATATCTTCGTCTTGAGGAGTATAAGTCCAAAATAAATCTGCTATTTTCAATATATATGTTGGCAAATTTTTTACAAGAGGGTATGCTTCAAATTTTGTTAACAAAAATTCCATAAAATCACTATATGGATCACTATGTTGTTTCCATTCATGTTTTAGTACTTTTTTAAAAATAATTTCAAGTTCATCTTTAATCTCAGAAGATCCATTAATAATAGTTTTAAAGAGTTCATATTTCATATCATCTTTAGACCAATAAATATCTTCTTTCATTATCCACTCATAAAATTGTAATGCAATTAAACTAGAAAACCTCGTTATCTCTCCATAATGAACTTTACTATTCCAGTCATGAATGATTGGTAATATAAAATTAATATTCTTTATACCAATGTTTTTTATGTTATTAAAAACAAACTGTATAAGATATTCCCAGCCTTTTCCTTTCGGTTTTGTCATAACATATTTTAAAGAGAATATATTTAGGTTTTTAATGCCCAATTGCATAAAAAAATCATTATCAATATCCTTACAACTCATTCTTAAGATAAAGGTAATTCGTTTTAATAGATTTTGTTCATTCTCTAAAAGTTCTACTTTAAAAAGTTCAAAAAATACTTCTGAATAATCGGATAACAAAATAGATGTAAATAGTTCATCCTTCCAAAATTGAGCTATTTTTGAATTTTCTACAACTTCTTCTATAAAGCTTTTCATACTTTCATCTTCAAGCAAAAGCTTTTCTGACAACCAATTCCTAAAACTTCTACGCATAGCTAAAGATTGTCCTATTTTGTCAAAAAAATCCAACTCATCTGTTCTTTTTGCATATTCTATTTCAATTATTTTTTCTAACGCCCATTCTTCATATATATCATGCGTTATAAAGTAACCTTTCTCCTCGTATCCCAAAATTCCATCTTTTACTAGTTCATGTAAAATACCTGACTCACAATTCAGACTAATGAAAAATTGTCCTGAGGTTATCCTTTCTTTTACCGTATTAAAAAAACATCTCTCTCTTTCAGGTTGAGATTTTTTTATTTCTTTATTCCATAATTTAGTTTTAAATGCACTATAGTCCAACTCATTAGTATTGGAGTAATTTTTTAAATACGCGTTTAAATAAAATGGATTTTTGATTAATGTTAATAGTCTTTCATCTTTCGGTAATGAAAAAGAATACTCTTCTGACAACTGATTTATTTCAACCTCATCTAAAACATCTATATTGATTTTTAGAGGAGTAACATTATATATCTCAGACAAGTCGGTATACAAGTTTTCTAGATAGTGTGTTCTTGTTGTAAATAGAATTTGCCATTTATCTCTTATTACAATTGATAAAAATTCTTTAAATGGGTCTGTATTTTTTAAGTCTAATAATTTTTCAGCTGAATCAATAACAATAGTTTTATTGTCTAATTCTTGAGTAATTTCTGCAAAATCATAAATGCTGAAATTTGAAACCAAATCATTAATATGCCTTAATTCAAATTCAGTTGCTTTAAATACAAATAAAGGTGTTTCAACTTGATTAAATGATCCATATAATTTTTTGATGATTGCAGTTTTACCAACACCTCCTGCACCACTCAATATTAAAATTTTTGACTTATTCTCTTTTAAATCTTCGACATATTTATTTCTAGTTATTTCAATATTTTGATCATTAAAAATAATATTAGAGTGAATTCCATTTAATACGTTTTCAGTATGTTTTTTTTGTTCTTCTAATAAATCAAAGACACTCTTATCCATCATAAAAAAATGTTTTGAAAAAAGCTTATTATCATTCACTACAAACTCTGATTCAAAGAAGCTAGCTGTTCTCCATTCAAGTACTATATTTAATTCTTTTAATTTTTTTTCAATTTCTATTAGTCCTTTAGGTTTTTTACCTTTAGTCTGCCCCCATTCCTGATTAGTATAAAAAATCAATTTAGTTAATGATGGATAATATTTTTTTGATTTTTCAATTGTTGATAAAATAGTATCTTTTCGATCAGATAATGCTACATCATAAAATTTAGCTTGCCATCCAATTACTTCATCATCAACTTTTATAGGTTCTGTTTCAATCGCAGCTTGATTTATATAGCGAAAAACACCAAACTTTCTATTATATTCCTTACAAAAAAGCAGGTAACAAAACCATTCAAAATTATACTCAGGGTTCTCGCTAAACTTTGCTTTAAATATGTTCCAGTTTGGTTTTATCATGATTCTCTCTTAGAATTTATTTTACAATTGATATAAGAACTATATTCTATAAAACAATATAATCAAATAATTAATTCACCATAATAATATACTTTATTCATTAAAACAAATTAAATTTCATTATGTCACATAGCAAAAAATAAATAAAAATATTTTTTCAAACAAAAGGATAAACTACAGCTTTATATACTATTGACTTTTAATATTCATTATTCTTAAGATATTTTCTATTCTTTGGGAACGTGGGGTTGTGAGTTCGAGTCTCGCGTTTCCGACCATTTAACGCTTTATATAGCGAAAAACTAAGTAAAAAAATTACATAAATTTTGGTGCTAATTTTACGTGGGGGTACGCGTCTTGAAATTAGTTAGGAAAACAGTTTGATTTTGTCAAGCTGTTTTTTTAATTTGTCCGTATCAACACTTAAATATATTTTGGTTGTATCTATTGTTGAATGCCCCAATATTTGGGATATATTATATATATCAAAATTATTTCTTACCAACTCTGTAGCATAAGTATGTCTCAATTGATGCCATGTAAAATGAAAGGTTATATTTGTCCTTATTTTTTTCATAACGCTTTGCATATCTTTTTTTTGCAAAGAATTTCAATAAGCAGTCGGAAATATGTATTCTGACTCTATAAAAGTTTTTTTCCTCTCTTTCAAATAGTTAAATATATGCTTTATAGCTTCTTGTGTAAGAGGAATAAGTCTTTCTTTGTTACCTTTTCATTTTACAACTCGTACTAAACCATCATGTATTTTTAAATTTTCAAACTTCAAATTTGTTAATTCTGATAGTCTCATTCATGTGTATAAATACATATATACCATTGTCTTATTTCTAAGTCATATAAAAGTATTTAAATCAAAAGTAGTTGTTAAACTACTCAATAACTCTTTTACTTGTTCTTTTGATAGAGTTTTTGGAAGTGTTTTTGGTTCCTTTCTTTTTGAAATTTTATCCATTGGATTATCTTGTAAATATCATTCATTTTTTAAATATTCACAATATGTTCTTATATTCATTCTATAATGATTGTATGTTTTTGATGACCAATTTTTTTCTAAAAAACTTTCTCATAAAAATCTTTTAAAGTTTTGAGTCGTATATGTATCAAAATCAGATAAATTAACCTGTACAGAACTATCTACAAGTCTAAAAACGGTGATATATATTTCAACCATTCTATCTGATATTCATTGATTTATACTTTTCTCAATTAAAAAATCATCTACATATATATTTCAAAATTTTTTCATAATTCGTAATAAGGGAATAAACAATTTTGTTTATCCTTGTTTTAAACGTGAAAAGCGGATGTTAAGGAACAATTAAAAGCATAGTCATTTATAAAACTGTTAGACTATTTTACAAATAATTGAACCTAAGTAAAATATTTTTTGTTTTCACTGTATTTTTAATGAGAATAATTATCTACTCATCTGTAATTCATCATATATTTTTCTAGCTTTCTCTTCAAAACTAAGCCATGATAGAAAATTTTTTAAATCGCTATCACTTGGGATATTCAATTCTATTCATTGCTCTTCTAATTCAGCTCTCAGTTCTTCTATTTCATCATAATGTTTTTCAAAAAATTCATGTGTATCTTTGTAGTATATTAAGCTTCAAACCATTCAAGACTCACAACCATGTTGTAATAAATCTTCAAAAAACTCTTTTGGACTATGATAGTCCATCGCCTCTTTGATAACTGCTTCTGAAATATTTCAATGGTTTTTTTCAAGTAGCTCTAGTAGTCTTTTTTCCATATTTTGAAATTAAAATTTAAATATACAATGAATTCACAAACTCTCTACCGCTATCAGGAGCTAATTTTGCATAACGTAGTGTCATATTTATATCTTTGTGGTTCATTAATTTTTGTATCGTAAAGATCGGTGTACCTTTGATTGCAAGATGTGATGCAAAAGTATGTCTTAATGTGTGTATAACTACTCTATGTTGCCTATCAGTTTCATCAATATCATTATTAAATAGACTATTAAGTATAGGCTGAAGCTTTTTACTAATATATGCTTGTAAATTACTTGAGTCTGTGCCAAACTCTAATATAAAGTCGTCATTTTTTAGTTTTTTCAATCTATTCTTTAAACTATCAACTATTTCATCGTTTATAAAGCCTTTGTAAAATGAGTCATTTTTGTAGTCTTTAAGAGAAATAATTTGATTATCTAAATCAATATCCTTTTTTTTGAGATTTACTATTGTATTTAGACGTCCACCTGTCTGCAATGATAATTTTACGAATAACTTAAGCTGTTCATCGTTTTCAACCTGTTCAAGAAGTGCTTTGATTTCATCATTACTCAAGTATTTCAATCTTTCATTATTCACTTTAAGCTTTTTGATACTTTTTACTGGATTTTCTATCTGAATATTCTTACGTTCGATATTATGATTAAAAATAGTACCTATAAGCTGTAAAATATGATTTACTGTTTTGGGAGCTAATACTTTTAACTTTTCCTTCTGAATATATTCAATATCATTTACAGAAATATCAAATATTGATTTATCTCCTAAAAATGGCTTTATGTGATTATTATATCTTGATATATGGTTCTTAGAATCTTTTGCGTGTATTTCATTGTAAGAGAGGAACTTCTGAGCGATACTATCAAAAGAGATAGTTTTTTTCTTTGTTTTAATTATAGAGTCATTTTCACCAAACTTCGCTTCATTAATTGCCTCATTTCTTTTTTGATGACAATATGCTTCATTAACACCCTCACTTTTTTTACCTATATGAAGTCTTGTTAATTTTCCTGAGAGTCTATATGTTATATAATAACTTCGATCTCCATTAGATAAATCACCGTACATTACACCTGTGTATCTCTTTGATTTTATAAATTGAGACATCTATTTTTTCTCCATTCAGTGTAACCTATGTGTAACTGTATTTGAAGAATTATAGCATCAGGTGAATAATTTTGACAATGAATATTTTTACCAAAAGCCCTATATTACGGGGTTTAAAAAGATTTTATAAAATTTGACGAAATTTGAATATAGTATTATTTTAGGCTCATAACCCGAAGGTCACTGGTTCAAATCCAGTTTCCGCAACCAATTCAAATCCCTAAATTTCGGACTTTATGAGAACTTTCCTAAGCTTCTTTTGTGTACCCTATATTCTTATGTACCCTCTTTGTGTACCCTGTACCTAAAAGATCAATATTTCGATCTATATTTAGTTGTTCACCTTTAACATATTTTGCATAAGTCGTAAGAATCATTTGTGGATTTGAGTGCCCTACTAGCCTTGCTAAATCCATCAATTTAATCTTACCGCTATTGAGCATCTTCACTACAAACGTATGTCTAGTGTCATAGGTTCTATGCGCAATATCCAATGATCTCAAAAGTCTATTTGTGTTCATTGAACTTATATCGTAAAAAGGTGTTCCATCTTCTTGAGAAAAGAGATAAATAGATTTTCTTTTTTTAGCAATTTCTAATTGTGATTGAAAAAATTCTACAGCACCGTTAAAAATAGGAACTCTTCTTATTGACAATCTTGTTTTTGGAGATGTCGTATTGCCTTTACTTCTACTTTTATCAACATTGATAGTCATATCGTAAAAATCGATATCGTTAATCGTTAGTGCAATAATCTCACCTGAACGCATACCAGTATTAAAAGCAATGCCAAAATAGTTCTTTATTTGTCCGTTTGCATTTAAAATTACTTTTTCAATCTCACTGTCGTTAAACGGTGATATTTCAGATTTTTCATGTTTTGGTATTCTAACCTTACCGTCAAACGGGTTTGACTCAACTATGCCGTCATAGATGGCAATGTTATAAATACCTCGCATATCCGTAACATACTGTTTTAGCGTTTTTGGCTTTATCTCGTTAAAACTAAAAACCCATTCTCTTAGTTCTGAAATAGAAATTTGTGCAATATCTCTATCACCGAAGATTTTAAGTAACTTTTTAACCCTACTCAATATTTCAAAGTAGGTTTTTAAATCCTCTTTTTCTCGTAAATAGACATCTGCAAAATCTTCAAATCTATTTTGAACACTTTCCTCTTTAGGTAACTCACTACTTTCTAGCTTCAACTCTAAAGCAGGTATCACTTTGTTTTTTAGATACTCTCTGTTTTCAGGAGTATCTTCCATACCCGTAGCTTTTGTCTTTTCGACTCCTCCTAAAAGGTATCGAATAGAAAGTAGTTTCTTTCCCCTACTCGTTTTACGGCTCTTTATGTGCGCCATTTTGTACCTTTCAGTACCCTCGCAACGTGTTATTGTAACAAGTTATCCACGAGGTCGTCAATTTTTTTTTCTTCCTCTTTCTTGTTGTATAAGATTTTCTCTATTGCAAGTATGTTAAATCTTTTACCTCTCATAAAGGGAAACTCCCCATAATGAATACCTTGTACAAGATCACCGCACTTAATTGCTTCATTGAGTGATGTTACAGATATCCCAAAATAATGCGCGGTTGCTGAAATTGATGCCCATACCTGTTTCATTCTATTTTCCTAGTAAACACTCATGAAAGCTGTTTAGAAAACATCTTTCTCATTTGGTGTACTGTTACGCTCTAACAGCTCAATCTGAAAAGCTTCCATCTCTAGCTTGATACTTTTGATATTGTATTCATCTCCACCGTTAAGCTCTAATCTCTCTAACTTCTCTCCAAGTATAGAGACTCTATTTTTTAGTTGCGTGTTTGTAAACTTCTTAGCCTCACTCATAAAAACATCAAACTGATTGGCTTCATTGATAGTGAACTCTTCACTCTCTGCTTTTGCAAAGTGAAGTTTTATCGCATATCGCTCTCTTGCCCCTATTAAACAATCAGTTACATAAGAGATTGTAGGACTATGACCGTGAACCATCAGTCTTACTAACTGATTTTCAATTTTTGGTTGCATATCTTCTAGTGTGATGAGATAAGAGATATTCTCAATTTTGTGCAGAGGTGTTTGTATCTGTAAGAACTCATCTAACTTGAACCCATCTCAAAAATAGCTGGTACGGGTATTGCTGATTCCAGAGTATGGAATTAACAAACAAACAATGGGAAATAATAGAACCACTATTTCCGCAGAAAGAACTAAGGCCATCAGGAAAAGGAAG
>Ga0316207_10000724_pt1 | contig 47843 bp, 45 predicted proteins | sample 6weekpyrite_MG_FD_204943 | JGI IMG/M metagenome (GOLD analysis project Ga0316207, IMG submission 204943) | Microbial mat bacterial communities from mineral coupon in-situ incubated in ocean water Damariscotta River, Maine, United States -... | ecosystem: Environmental > Aquatic > Marine >... | reverse complement strand
TCATCCAACATTTCTCTTTTTGAATGTCAATGCTTGACTTGGTGCTATGAGTTGTTCTTATTAAACTTTTAGCATCCGACTACACTAGAGGCACTACTGATGGCACTCAGAAATAAGTTGCATTGTTATTAATTTTCAATAACTAGGCCGTTCAATTAATTGTGTGGTTTATTATTCACGCTTTGTACAATTTACAGTTTGGTCAAATCCTGTAAGGTCTTGATTGCATATGTATGTTTTATGATTACATATGGCTGTCCAGTTATAGGTGATAGATGTTTCGGTGGAGTCTTTTATAGTGATTTCATCAGGCCGACATCCTACATGTCCTGAAGATAATGCCTGCATATCATGAACTGACATACAACCTGTTAAAATTAAAAATGATAGTAAATATAATTTTTTCAAGATATACCTCTTTTTTACTAATTATATATAGATAATCTTTAGCCGAGTTGTTAGATGTTGTCATATTATGTAAACGTATAATTATTTATACTAGGGAACATGTTAGCGAATTTAGTCTTAATATCAGAAAATATGTATTTAAAGTGTTCTTTTAGTACAGTTATTCTTTATAAAATAGATTAAAGTGTTTTAAGCCCGTTAAAAGGACAGTATGTCCCTTTAATTTTAAAGAAGTTATTTTTATTTAAAAAGTGCCTCAAGAGAGTCGATTCCCTCTTTCTCTTCTTCAATCTCACCTGATTCAGAAGTGACGGTTCCTTCTTGCTCTTCAAGTTCGATGGCATAGCCGGTCAGCATGGATGCAAGGCGGATGTTGATACCGCTTTTTCCAATGGCTTTTGACTTTTGATCAGCAGGGAGGATGATCTTGGCTTTTTTATCTTCTCCCTCAGCGGTGTCAGCTATGACAACGGAAGAGATGATGGCTGGACTCATGGCACGTGAGATGAAAAGTTCAGGAACGTTGGTGTACTCGACACAGTCGATGTTTTCGCCATTGAGTTCTTCAGATACGGCATTGATACGTACCCCTTTTACACCAACAGTTGCACCTACTGGATCAACTTTTGGATGGGTTGAATAGAGGGCGATTTTAGCGCGTTCACCTGGGATACGTGCGGAGTGTTCAATCACAACGGCTTCATCATTAATTTCAGGTACTTCAAGACGTAAAAGCTCTTCTAAGAACTTAGGACTCGTACGTGAAAGCTCGATTATCATACCTTCGCTCTTATCCACTGTAACACGGCGTACAACGGCTTTTAAGATGTCGCCTGGGTTAAAGACTTCCCCTTTGATACGGCTCTTCATAGGAAGAACAGCACGAATTTCATCTAGTTCTACAAAGGTGTTCTGCGCGGCATCAACACGGGTAACGCGTCCTGAGATGATGGTACCGACCTTGTTTTTAAACTTGCTGTAAAGCTCATCTTCAACAAGGCGTTGGATATGAAACTCGATCTCTCTGTGGAGTTGACCCGCTGCAGTACGGCCATAATCTTCGAGTTTATGCTCATACTGAAGTTGATCTTCTATCTCAACATCTTCATCAAGCTCTTTTGCCTCGGTAAGTGAGATGTAAGCATCGGCAAGTTCGCCTTCAAGTTCTTCGGCTCCATCCGCCACAACGGTGATAATCTGGAAGATACTTGCAGCCTTCGTCTCTTCGCTAATCTCTACTTCATATTCAAAGTGATCTGAGATAACACGCTTAGCTGTCTGGATAAAAGCGGTTTTAAGTGCTTCTTTGACTTTTTCAGGTTCTAGACCTTTTTCATGTGCAATTGATTCAATAATATCTACGATTTTTTCCATGTTTAAATCCTTACAAGTTAGGTGACAATGATAAGTTTAGTTTGGGAAGAAGATTCATCCGCAAAAGCACCGTAATTGGGCTATTGGTAAATCTTATCAAAAGTAAAGGTAATTATACACTTAAAAGGCTTAATAAGTACTTTAGTAATAAGAAGATATAATCGCGTTATTATAAAAACATGGAGATAGACATGGAATTAAAACTAGTTCGTACAGAAGTTAATGCTAAACCAAAAAAGACTGACCTTAAAAAGGTTGAAGCAATGGTAGAAAAAGAGGGTTCAGCAATTATCTATTTTGATAGAGACAACTCACACAAAGATCTTATTGCCCTTGGTGAGCATTTTGAAAACTCAGAAAAATCATTTTACATGAGAGAAGTACGTTATGGCCTTAACGATAATGACTATATGTATGAGGTTCACGTTTTATAAGAACCTACGGGTACTTATAAAAGAGAAGTAGATGTCAAAAACAGTATTTATTGAGACGCTTGGTTGCGCTATGAATGAGCGTGATACAGAGCATATGATCGCTGAGTTAAGTGAAAAAGAGAACTACACACAGACAGATGATTCGGACAATGCTGACCTGATTATCATCAACACCTGTTCGGTACGTGAACGTCCTGTGCATAAACTCTTTTCAGAACTGGGTGGTTTTAACAAAAAGAAGAAGCCGGGTGCGAAGATAGGGGTGTGTGGATGTACTGCCTCTCATCTTGGAAAAGATATCATTAAACGTGCTCCTTATGTGGATTTTGTACTGGGTGCGCGAAATGTCTCAAAGATTTCTGAGGTGATTCACAAACCTAAGGCAGTTGAGATTGATATCGATTATGATGAGTCTCAGTTCGCTTTTAAAGAGTTTAGAGGTTCAGCGCATAAGGCTTATGTGAATATCTCTATTGGGTGTGATAAGGCCTGTACTTTTTGTATCGTGCCAAAGACCCGTGGGGATGAGATATCCATTCCAACAGATTTAATCTTACAAGAGTGCGAGAGAGCAACGCAAGCGGGTGCTCAGGAGATTTTTTTATTAGGACAAAATGTAAACAATTATGGTCGCCGCTTTTCGGGTGAGCATGAGAAGGTGAATTTTACAGAACTTTTACGTCGTATTGCTAAGATCGATACCGTGAAACGTATCCGTTTTACCTCGCCTCACCCTTTTCATATGGATGATGAATTCTTAGAAGAGTTCGCGAAAAACGATAAAATTTGTAAGTCCATGCACATGCCTTTACAAAGTGGCTCTTCTGAGATCTTAAAGATGATGAAACGTGGTTACACCAAAGAGTGGTTTATTAATCGTGCGAAGAAGTTAAGAGAAATGGTGCCTGATGTGGCAATCTCAACTGACATCATCGTTGCCTTTCCTGGTGAGACGCAAGAAGACTTTGAAGAGACAATTGATGTAATGAAGCAGGTACGTTTTGATCAGGTCTTCTCCTTTAAGTACTCACCTAGACCACTCACAGAAGCCGCTGAAATGACAAATGAAGTCGACAGTGAAGTCGGAAGTGAACGGCTTGCTTACCTTCAAGGTTTTCAAAACTCTATCACAGATGAGATTAGCAATGCTTATCTGGGTAAAACCTATGAGGTCTTTTTTGAAGAGACCCGAGATGGTGGTTTCGTTTCGGGTCGTTCGGACAATAACATTATGATTAAGGTTGAAGGAGATGAATCTCTTCTGGGTACCTTTGCGAAGGTAAAGGTGATCAAGACTGGGCGTATGAGCCAGATTGGTGAGATCATTGCTTAAAACACTTTTTCGCCGCATTGGCGCGATAGTGATTCCTTTTATGGGTGCAATGTTAATGCGCCTTATCTACCTTAGTGCTAAAAAAACTTTTCATTTCCCCGAAACTTTCCCTGAAGATCCTTGTGTCATAGGTTCATGGCATGGGGACTTACTCATGCAACCTTTTTCGTATAATAAGTGGCGAAAAGAGCCAAAGTCCAAGATTATGATCTCTGAACATTTTGATGGCGAACTCATCGCTAAGACGGTATCGTACTTTAAGATGGGAACCATTCGTGGCTCAAGTAGACGAGGCGCGGCGCGTGTCTTAATGCAGGCGATTAAGAGTGTGAAAGAGGGATATGATTTGGGTATTACACCCGATGGTCCTAAGGGCCCGCGTTTTAGTGTGAGTGATGGAATTGTGGTTGTGGCTCAAAAGCTCGATTGCTACATCGTCTTACAAAACTGCCGACCTTCACGCTATTGGCAGTTAGGCTCTTGGGATAAGTTTGTTATTCCTAAACCCTTCTCACATTTAGAATTTTATTGCACTGAACCCTTCAAGGTCACCGATATGGGTATAGAAGATGCTAAGAAGTTAATCTATGATAAACTTATGGAACATAGTATCGTCTAAGCGCAAGGCGCGTGAGCACAATGCTGAATTGAACCTAGTGTTAACGTAAGCATTTTGGCTTTGCTGAAATGGCGTATAGGTTAATGTAAGCTAAGAAGTTAATCTATGATAAACTTATGGAACATAGCATCGTCTAAGCACAAAAAAATCATAGTTTGATGAAAGAGGGGGTTAAGAGTGGCAAAGTCAATTAAACGGTATAAAAACTGGGTTTTAGTGACGCTTGTCATTCTTCTTTCAATGGGGGCGTATTTCGCTTTTAACCCTTCGTATCAGCTCTCCTTAGAAGCTAAAATTCACTACTCTATTTCGGATTATGATAAGGCTTATGACCTCTCTAGTGAGGCTTATGAGATAGAGCCTTATAACCGTATGGCACGTTCGGTTATGGTCCAGTCTCAGTATGCCTTGAGGTATGTCCGTTATAACGAAGAGTCTAAAGCTTATTTAGAAACCATCCGTTCTTACGCTAATCAAGAGAAAATTTCAAAACAAGAACAGATGCGTATTAAGATGATGTGTGAGATTATGATTGATAAGCATAATAAGATGCAACCCACTATCTTAATTGATAAAGACCTTGTGAAAGAGGCAAGAGAGAATTATAAAAAGTTTAAGAAATTACATGCAAACCTTACTCAAACGTTATAGGCTCTCTTTTTTAGACTATCTTAGTGATATTCGAGGCTACTCCGACCTCACGGTTAAAACGTATGCCATGGTGATAGATGAGGCGTTTAGAAGCATCAGCTATGAAGATGGCATTTTAAATTTAACACCCTATAGGATTAAAATCGCCTCTTTAAATGCTAAAACCATCTCTAAAAAACTCTCAGCCTTACGAAGTTTTGTAAAGTTTATGCAAGACAAGGGTGAAAAGCTGAGCTTAAAAGGTGATACTTCTATTAAGGTCGCCAAAACCCTTCCTAAACCCATCTCACATGAACATATTCAAGAAGCACTTGAGATTGCTGATGCAGATGAAGAGGTGATTGTAGTGCTTTTGTACACCCTTGGGCTTCGTATTAGTGAATTGAGTTCTTTGGCCTTAGATGATATTAATGAGCAGTGGATTAAGGTCTTAGGAAAGGGTAATAAGCAAAGAGAGGTTCCTCTTTTACCCCTAACATATGCCTTAATTGAGAAGTATAAGAGTGATAATGCACCAAGAACCTTCCTTTTTGAGAAAAATGGAGCAAAATTAAGCGAAAATACTCTAAGATATAAGTTAACAACACTATTTAAGAAAATCGGCTTACATGTAACACCTCACATGCTAAGACATTCATATGCTACACATCTGTTAAACAATGATGCGCGTATTGCCGATGTTAGTGAACTATTGGGCCACTCGTCCATGGCAACAACTCAGATATATACGAAACTGAGCAGTGCTGTGAAGATGAAAAACTACCAAGCTGCCCATCCTTTAGCGATAGGAGAAAAATGAAGCTGTCTGCACTGCTTAAAAATTTATATCAGCAGATTTATATTGGTATCGTTGTACAGCATTCAAGCATGAAAGTATGTGTTCAGATGCGAAAGGGAAAAAAGCTAGAAAAAGAGGTCTCACGATATTTTGAGATTTCACAAGCGACGCCCACAGCAGAGGCAAATGAGTTTGTTAAGTCGTATATGGATGAGTCTCCTTATACTTATGTGAGTGTACTGAATGATACTTTGACACAAGGCGCTATTCCGACCTGTTCTATGCATCAAGCCGAGGTTTTTAGTGATCTTGGCTCCTGCGTAACACTGTGTCATGAAAACAAGTGGATGGTGTATGCTGAAAAGAGTGAGCTAAATGCGCTTCAAAAGCGTTTTATGATTAATGGCTTGGACTTTATCTTCTCGCCTTTTTTTATACTTTCTCACTTTTTTGCAGATAAACTAGGCGGTAAAACAACCCTTTTAGTCTTGATACAAGATGATTATTTAAGCCTGTGTATCTTTCATGAAGGAGAACTCCTTTTTGCGAACCATTATGCAACCAAAGATGCGGTGGAAGATGAAAGTATGAGTGAGGATCTTGAAGAGAATGTCGCAGAGAGTTTGGACTTTAACTTAGAAGGTGAGGAAGATCTCTCTATTAATCTTGATGATATGGATGCATTAGATGAGCTTGATGCCTTGGATGACTTAGATAACTTACAAGATTTGGATGATTTAGATGACCTGGATGAGATTGAAGACTTTGAGGAGTCTTTAAATGAGGCAGTTGAAGAGTCAGAGGTAGCCTTAGAAGAGGCAAAAACAAAGTATGATTCTAAGATTGATAACTTCTCAGATGATTATAAACGTTTTCAGTTGATTCAAGCGGCCTTACAACAGTTTTATAGTGACGATAAGTATAATAACCAGTTTGTTGAAGAGATTTATATAGCAGATGCGTGTGAGAGTGGGCCTGACTTGATTCGTTTCTTAGAAGAAGAACTCTTTGTTACGGCTTATAAGCGAAGTGTTGACTTAGAAAAAGAGCTGGTTAGTATGGCAATGAAGGAGGCAAATTATGCAGTATAGTTTTATTAAGCCTCGTGTTAAACGTTTAGTAAGTCCTGAGTTTAAACTGCTTTTTTTCTTTTTCAGTATTACTATTGGGATGCTCTTTGTCTCATACAGCTTCTTAAAAGTTAAGACGATGATGTATGAGAGTAATATGCAAGAGTTATTAACTAAGGGTGAAACACTTAAAGAAGATATCGTTTCTATGCATGAGGATATTGCCTTTATTAAGATACAACGTCGTCATGCTGAGGGTATTTACACAGAAAATACTGTTTTAAAAGAGAGTATCCATAATCTTTTCGACCTTGTTCCTGAGAAGATAACCCTCTCTCAAGCCCTACTCAAAGAGGATGAATTAGTTTTGTATGGTGTAACACCAAGCAAAGAAGTGTATGAGTTTTTATTGCAAGCTCCACTGCGTTCTATCTTTCATCGCTCTTACACTTCGTATTATGCGATGCCAAATGGTTGGTACTCTTTTGTCTCTAAAAATTATCTTGATAGGCCGGTACAGTGAAGTTTCATATCTCAAGACAGATGATTTACATTTTAGCCTTGGCAGTGGTTTTTTTAATCATTGTTTTTGTCTTCGCCTTTGCTTTTTTAATCCCGAGTGGAAAGGCTTATCGTGTAGCTCGTCTTGATACAAAAAAAGTAGCCTATCAAGTCGATACCATACAAGCAGAATATGACAAGGTGTATGAAAACCTTAAGTCTTTACAAAAAGAGAACCGACATGTCATCAGTGCGTATAAAAGTATCTTTAACCCTGAGCGTTTTACTAAGATGTACAGACCCCATTTTAAAAGCTTTACTCTCTCAAAACTCTCGGCTCATTCACAAGATGAGGAGTTTGCTGTTTATGAGGTTAATACCTCTTCGTTAATCCACTCACCGCAGGGCTTTTATGACTTTTTAGATGGGGTTAACAAAAGTGATAACATCATCGGTGTCAACTTTCCTATTGATTTCAAACGTGATGGAGAGCTAATTAAGTCCTCATTTACTATGCACGTTTATATTGCAGATCCAAAGCAAAAAAGAGAAGATCAACAAGTACAGGTGCAAGAGTAGTTTTAGCCCTCAAGTGAACAGGGCAAGAAGCGGGTATAGAGTATAAAAGCCAGTGGCGTTTTAAAAAGATAGGGTCTTAATTTTGTAGGTATACCCAGTTTACGACACTCTTCTTTGAAAGCCTTATCCATACTCTCACTGAGATAGGGGGCAATATAGTAAATACCCTTATCTAGAACAACGACAAATTTTCGCCCTGCAATAATCTCATCTTGACTTTTTAATGATTCTCTTTGTGTGGCAGTAAGCATATAGCCTTTGGATTTTAAAATCTTATCTATGTGGAAGATATCAGAGCGTTTATGACCTGTACTTAAAAACAGGCTGAGCTCTTCTGCTTCTTTAATATCAACCTCTTTGATATGCTCAGCTACATCCTCTTCAAGGTATTGAAAGCTCTGTTGAATACCTTGGGCATTCTCTTTAATAAGTTCATTAACAATCTTATGGCGAAAGTGGTTGCGTGTATAGCTAAGGTCATCATTACTTTCATCATGAAACCAGTGAATCTTTTTATCTCGAAGATAGCTTAAAATATCTTCCTTAGAGGTGTTAATAAGGGGTCTAAAGAGGATGTAGTTAGAACGAGACTCCTCTTTTCTCATCCCTACCAGTTCAGCAGACCCTGCACCCTTAGAAAACTGCATTAAAAACCACTCTAAGCGGTCTTGGAGGTGATGAGCGGTTAAGAGATGAGTATAGCCATATTGATTAATAAGCTTTTCAAAGAAGTCATACCGAAGCTGTCTCGCTTCGTATTCGAAGTTTTTTTCAATAGGCTCTGCTTTGAGAAGATGACAGGTGAGTCCATGCTCTTGTGCTAATTTTTGAGCATACTCCACTTCTTCATCGGCTTGAGAACGAAGTCCATAATGAACGATAGCGATATCAAAAATAACCTGATGTTCTAGTAGTGTAAAAAACAGAGATGTGGAGTCTGATCCTGCTGAAAAAGCAAGGAGAGACTTGGTCTTGCTAAGGGGCTTTAAATCATCTTGGCTTAATAGCATAAAGCTTAGGCAATAACCGTTGCCGTTAAGATATTTCCCACTTTTTCAGTGATACGAGCTTGATAGACCTTACCAAACTCAAGTGTTACATCTTCACCAAGTTCATTATCATTCACGTAGATTTCACCATCAATCTCAGGGGTCCATCCAAGCTCACGGGCAGAAAGAAGATACTCATGCTCATCACTCTCCCCATCGATAACAAGTTCAACAATTTTTCCAACCCTCGCTTCTAGACTTTTTGACATCACTTCTTTGGCGATCTCACCCATGATCTCAGCACGTTCGTCAATGACCTCTTGGGAGTTTTTACCTTCCATCTCAAAGGCAGAAGTTCCTTCTTCATCAGAGTAGGCAAAGGTAGAGATACGATCAAACCCAAAATTACGAGCAAACTCACACATCTCATCAAACTCTTCTTGGCTCTCACCAGGGTGACCTACGATAAAAGAGGTACGTAAAAATGCATTAGGCAGAGACTTCATATACTCAAGTTGCTCGATCGTTTTTTCTTTTCCAAAACCGCGCTTCATCAGTTTTAACATCTTATCTGAGATGTGTTGAATAGGCATATCAAAATAGTTATGAAATACTTCAGATTTGTTAATCTCACCAAGAAGTTTTAAACTCGCGGTTGTTGGGTAAAGATAAAGCAGTCTAGCAGAGCGTACACCCTCAATGAGTTCGATGCGTTTGATAAGATGAATAAGCCCATCTTTCACGTTTTTATCTCGAAGATAAGAGCTAGAGTCTTGGGAGATAAATGAGAAGTCATAATAGCCTTGACGTACTAAGGACTCAACCTCGCTGGCAACGACATCTAAGTCACGCGAATTTAGCTTGCCCTTAAAAGAGGGAATAGCACAAAAAGAACAGGTCTGATTACACCCTTCTGAGAACTTGATGTAGGCATGATAGCTTGAACCCGTAATCACGCGTTCTTCATTCCCAATAAGGTAGGTTGATTCTGAAAAACGGCTCTGTTTAGCCGCTAAAAGGGCATCAATTTGATCATAATCACCTACGCCTGTAAAGATATCTACCTCTTTCATCTCTTTTTGAAGGTCTTCTTGATACCGCTCACTAAGACAGCCTGCCATGACCAAAAGAGAGTCCTCTTTGCGTTGGTCATGCAGGTCTAAGACGGTATTAATACTCTCTTCTTTAGCCGCGTCGATAAAGCCACAGGTATTGACAATAATAACATCGGCTTCATCACTTGCATTGGTCATCTCAAAGTCACGAAGTTTTCCCATCATCACCTCAGTATCGACAAGGTTTTTCGTACACCCTAAAGAGACGATATGAAGTTTTTTAACGGGTTTTTCTTCGCTAAATGTCATGTTTTTATGCAAGTTTTTTCCTTATTTTAATGATGAAATTGTAGCTAAACTTAGCTAAAGTGCATCTGTCATGATTAAGTTAGGGCTTTTAATCAAGTAAACAGTACAAAAAGGTATAATAACGGCTTACTATTTGAAGGATTATAATGCCGAAATTTTGTTATAAAGTTCCACGACTCTTACGTTTTTTATTGATTTTTGTCTTTGCAATGACTTCTGTTTTTATCCTCTTACATTTAGCCTTTTGGGTAGTGTTTGAAGATGCAAAGGCACCACTGAGTTCATCTGATTTTTGGTACGCGCTATGGCTAGGGGCACGCTTTGATCTTAGAATGGCCTTAGTGATGATACTGCCGATTTTCTTTGTGGGTTGGGTTAAGTGGTTTAGCCCTTTTTATTCTAAATATCATAAATATTTTTGGTTGAGCTATCTTACGCTGATGTTTAGTGCTATAGGGATGTTTTATATTGTTGACTTTGGCCATTATGCTTATTTAGGACACCGCCTAGATGCTACGGCACTTCGCTTTTTGGAAGACTTTGCCATCTCTTCACAGATGGTGATGGAGTCTTATCCTGTAGTGTGGATCACACTGGCATATCTTAGTAGTATTTTTCTTTTTGTCTATCTTCTTAATAAACTTTATGAAAGATGTAAAAAGGAAGCAACGCCAAGTTATCCGATTTGGAAATCTGTTCTTATTGGCTTTGGCGCACTTCTCATTGTAACCTTAGGTGTGATGAGTAAGTTCTCTCAATACCCTCTTCGCTGGTCAGAAGCGGCCTTCTCTTCACACCCTTTTGCAGCGCAGTTTACCTATAATCCTGTGCACTACTTTTTTGATACCATGAAAAATGGAGGCGTTACCTTTGATAAGGCGGAGGTGATTGCCAATTATGATGTGATGGCGGATTTTTTAGGCGTGAAAAATAGAGATAAAGAGCATCTTAATTATCAGCGCAAGGGTGTTCCGATGTTTAAACGTGAGAAGGCACCCAATGTAGTGATTGTAATTGTGGAGTCTTTTGCAAGTTATAAGACCTCTTTAGCCGAGCCAGAATTTAACCCAACGCCTGAATTTAAGAAGCTAGCCGATGAGGGGTATTATTTTAAAAACTATTTTACCCCATCTACGGGAACAGCGCGCTCTATCTTTACGACGATAACCTCCATGCCAGATATTGAAAAGCGCGGAACCTCTAGTCGTAATCCGCTTATTGTAGACCAACACAGTATCGCTAATGATTTTACCGACTATAAGAAATTCTACTTCATCGGGGGTTCTGCTTCATGGGGAAATATACGCGGTATTTTAACCAAGAACATTGATAATCTTAACCTTTATGAAGAGGGGCATTACAGCTCACCGCGAAATGATGTGTGGGGAATCTCAGACCTGAACCTTTTTAAAGAAGCCAATGCTGTTTTAAAAGAGCAAGAAAAGCCTTTTTTCGCGATTATCCAGACCTCAGGTGATCATCGACCTTATACCATACCCGATGATTCAGATGATTTTGTGATTTCAGATCTTCCGGATGAAAAAGCCCAAGCTTATGGCTACCAGTCGAATAAAGAGTATAACGCGTATCGTTTGATGGACTTTTCTATTGGTAAGTTTATTAAGATGGCGAAAGAAGCCGGTTATGCTAAAGATACCATCTTTGTTTTTTGGGGAGATCATGGTATTAATGGTACTTGTGGACCAAATAGTTTGAAATGTGATAATACATCAGAGTTAAATCTAGGGGCCCATAGGGTGCCTTTCGTGATCTGGGCACCGGGGTATATTAAAGAGCCCAAGGTTGTGGATAAGGTTATCTCAGAAGTGGATGCCTTAGCAAGTATTGCTAGTTTAGCTGGTCAAGAGTATACTGCTACTACCTTAGGTCGCGATATGTTTGATCCTCAATATGATGATTCGGCTTATGCCTTCACAGTGCTACATTCAAACCCTTTACAAATTGGTCTGGTTTCAGATAAGTTTTGGTTAAAGATGAGTGAGACAGGGGAAAATGTGCATCTGTATGATATACACAGTGATAACCCGCGTAAGGATATTTCATCAGAACATGAAGAAGAGACAGAAAAAATGAAGACCCTCACCAATGCCATTCATAAAACGGTGCAATATATGTTGCATAACAATAAAAGAGAGAACCTTCAAAAGTAGTCTGTCTTAAGGACAATGCTCTTTTTTAGTGAGGGTAAAGCTGTCTTTCACCTCTGCTTTGTCATTAATAAAACTCGAGGTGATACTCTCTTCATTCACCTCTAAGATGACAGAACCCAATTCACTGAAGGCAAAAGGAAGGGCAGGGTGCTTTAGACGGCCCTGGTCTTTTTTAGCAGAAGAACCCATCACTGTGTAGATAGTTCCTGCAAAAGGTGCTTTTTCCTTAGCCTTACAGTAGCTGTTTTGACTCTCTTGAATAAGGTGCTTTTTTGGATCAAAGTGCGTAGAGTCTTGGTAGTGTTTGTGCATGAGTTTTGAGCGTTCATAAACATGAGAATGCCCACTAAAAACTAAGTCCACATCATACTTCTCCAACAGAGGCAGAAGGTTTTCACGTACTAAGAAAAGTCTGCCCTGCATGGAGAGTTTATAGTGACTGTCTCTTGGGTTGTCTGAGTTATGACCCCCATCAGTGTAAGGAGGATGGTGAAGGGCAACGATAGTCCACTGCTGTTGGTTGGCTTGTAGATCTTTTTCTAACCAGGTGAAAAGTTTAGAGCCTGGATTAAGGTCCGTTGTTTCAGAATCTAACATAATGAGATGCACATTGCCTGAGTCAATTGCATAATATTTTTCACTCCCTGAAGGAAGACCTCCACTCTCACTTTGCATCGGAAAATCGAAGATATCATAAAAGGCCCAACGCCTTGCATCATGGTTGCCGATGACAGCCCAAGGAACGTTTGTCTTTAAAAGATGTGCATAAGGGGTAAAAAAGGCCTTGTTGTATTGTTTCTGACTGCCTGAACGGTAGGCATTATCACCTAAGAGCAGCCAGAGGTCCAAGGGCTTATCTTGCATATAGGTCTGCATCGCCTCATAAACATCAGCTTGGCCCTTTCCTGTGTCGCCTGAATCGCCAATTATCCAAATATATTGCGTTTTCTCTTTAGAGTGTGAAAGGGTCTTAAAGTGGCGGTTTGTGTTGTCGATTTGTAAAGAATCAGAGCTGACTTCATATAGATAAGTCGTGTCTGCTTGAAGGCCCTTTAAAGTGAGGCTGTGTGACTTTGTTGCCTCTTTTTCACATAAAGTATTTGAGGTAGTTTTGAGACCGTACTTGACACAGCCAATTTCACTTTGGGGGCTTTGCCATTTGATACGAATAGAGTTGTCTGTTTGCGTCTGTAAGTAGGGCTGTCTTGGAAGAAAAACATAACTGTCATAACTTACAACAGCTAAACGACCGATAGCATAAAGGATGATAATAATGAGTAGGGTGAGAAGAATTTTTTTGAGTATTTTCATAATGTCTCGATTAGATTAAGGTGAAGAAATTATACCACAGCGTATTGTGAATGGATTTTATAGGTGAGCTAAGTTTTACACTAAGTAAGAAAGGTTTGAAGACTCTTTTTTAAAGTACCCGCTTCAATAGGTTTACCGATGTAGTCATTCATTCCTGCGGCTAAAAATTTCTCCTTATCTCCTTGAAGGGCATTAGCTGTTACTGCGATGATAGGGGTGTGTTGTGCCATGTTGGCGCTCTCTAAGGCACGTATCTTTTGGGTGGCTTCAATGCCATTAAGGTTGGGCATATTTTCATCCATTAAGATAAGGTCAAACTCTTTTTTCTTAAAGGCTTCAATGGCTTCAAGTCCATCATTCGCAATCTGCACATTTAAGCCCATCTCTTCAAGGAGTATCTTCATAAGTAGCTGGTTAGATTTATTGTCCTCAACTAAAAGAATTTCTCCTGATAGGTCTGCTGTAGTGGGTTCTTCCGTTTTTTCATCATCTTGATGTTCGAGTATATGTGTTTGGATATCTTTAAAGAGCTCGACCTCAAAGAGAAAACTAGCACCTTGGTTAAGCTCACTCTCTACATATAATTTCCCCTTCATCATCTGCGCAAGTGAACGGCTGATGGTAAGACCTAAACCACTTCCACCATATTTTCTTGATGTAGAAGCATCTTCTTGCTCAAACATTTGAAAAACCTTACTCTGATTTTCCTTGGCGATACCAATTCCTTGGTCTTGTACCCGGCAGAGCAAAGAGTAGGTGCCTACTATAGGGGTGATACTTATTTTTATGGAACTTTTTTCAGGTGAGAATTTAATGGCATTACTCAAGAGGTTAGAGAAGACCTGTTGTATTTTAGTTGTATCACCATAGGCTTTTTGAGGCAGTTTGTCATCTATGAAAAGCTCTACATTAATCTCTTTTTGTGTGGCCTTTTGCTCAAAGAGTTCAAGGCTGTGTCTAAAGGGTTCGGAGGTATTAAAAAGTCTGTTGTCTATATTGATTTTTCCACTCTCTATCTTTGATAAATCTAAGATATCATTGATGATTCCCATCAAGGAGTTGCCAGATTCTTGAATGATTTGTAATTGTTTCTGCTTTTGAGGTTCACTCTCATTTTTCGACAAGATGTTGACAAAACCAAGAATAGCATTCATAGGGGTACGGATTTCATGACTCATATTGGCAAGGAAGCTTGACTTTGCCTTGTTGGCATTGCGTGCATTTTGCTCAGAGGTCTTGAGCTCTTGTTCAATACGATTGCGATGTTGAATCTCTTCTTGAAGGTGTCTGTTTTGATCGAGCATATCGATATGCACACTCACACGAGCTAAGACTTCTTCTTTAACATAAGGTTTGGTAATGAAGTCATTGGCCCCCGCTTTTAAAAACTCAATGGTAATCAAAGGAGAAGAGTGAACTGAGATAGCCAAGACAGAGAGTTCTGCCCTGCTAAAGTGCTTACGAATAACACGGGTAAGTTCAGCCCCATTCATCTTAGGCATCTCATAATCTACGAGTGCGATACTAATGTCTTTGTGCATTTGTAAGAGTTTAAGGGCGCTGATAGCATCTTGGGCCTCTAAGATAGTGAAGTTTTGAGAGCTAAGCAGTGTATTAAGTGCATGTCGACTTGATTTAGAATCATCCACCACTAAAACTTTTCGCTTAAAGTTATTGATAATTCTTTTCACCGTAGAGAGCAAAAGTTCAAGTTTTTGGTCATCTTCTAAAACAATATAGTCGATAATATTTTTTTGAATAATTTTATTGCGTAATTTTGGATGAAAACTTCCGGTGATAGCAATGCAGGGAATATTATGTTTAAGCAGATAATCAAGGGCTTTCTCATTGTCTTTGGGGAGGTTGATATCAACAATAGCTAAGATGATTTCACGTTGATGTAGTTTGAGAAGTTCAGTAGTCTCCTCTAAGGTGTGGGCTACAACAACATCATAACCATGCTGAATAAGCGTCTCTTTCTCAAATAGGGCAATGGTCTTGTTGTCTTCAATAACTAAAATTTTCTTCATCAACTTAACTCACCTTAGCGCTTAAATGGGTAATGAAATCTATATCATAAAATATTATACTATAAAAATAGAGTATTGTTACACAGGTGGTACACACATAAGCGATATAATGAGGATAATGAAGGAGGATGTGATGAACATCTTAAGAGCAAAGCCTTGGGCTATGAATGAAAATAGTGTGACTGAGGAAAAGATTTATAATGATAGACGAAAACTGATGAAGATCGCGGCGATAGCAGGTGCGGGGGCGATGATGCCACTCTCTTTAGAAGCAGCGAAAAACTACCCAGGAAAGGCACTGGATTTTAGCAAAAATAGAGATTTTGCAAACCTTTCGGCGACGGATTATGAGAAAATTACGACCTACAATAATTTTTATGAGTTTTCACTCTCAAAAGATGGTCCTGCTAAGTTGGCACACACCTTAGAGCCTGAACCGTGGACCATTGAGATCAGTGGTGAGGTTGAAAAACCGATGGTCATTGATATGGCTAAGATTTTGGCGGAGTATCCTTTAGAAGAGCGTATTTATAGGTTTCGTTGTGTCGAGGGGTGGTCGATGGTAGTGCCTTGGATTGGATTTGAACTCTCTTACCTTTTAAAGAAGGCGGGTTTGACCTCAAAGTCCAAATTTGTGCAATTTCAGACTAAACATGACCCCAAAATGTTTCCTGAACAAGATAAAGAGGGTTTTTTTGGTAATATTCCCTTCCCATATGTAGAAGGACTTCGCATTGATGAAGCGATGAACCCTTTAACCTTACTTAGTGTAGGGCTATATGGTAAAACTTTGCCTAAGCAAAATGGTGCACCGATTCGCCTGGTGGTGCCGTGGAAGTATGGTTTTAAAAGTATTAAGTCCATTACCAAGATTCATGTGAGTGACACAATGACACGAAGTACTTGGAATGAAGTCAATTCAAGAGAATATGGCTTTTATTCTAATGTTAACCCAAATGTGTCACATCCAAGATGGTCACAGGCCAAAGAACGACCTTTGGGCGCGTTTTTTAAGCAAAAGACTGAGATGTTTAATGGATATGAAAAAGAGGTGGCCTCTTTGTATAAGGGGATGGACTTAAAGGCTAATTTTTAAATGAAAGTGAGAAATGCGAAAAATTATCTGGTTGGTGGCTTTTTTACCACTGTTGTATGTTCTTTATAAACTCTCTTGGGGCTTTGAATATCCTCGTTATGTTAGTGCTTTTATTTACGAGCATGGGGGTCAATTTTTAGGGAAGTTTCCCAATGATCCTCTGAAGTTTATTGCGGACTTACTGGGTATAACCGCCATACAGTTTTTAATTGCTTCGCTCACAGTGACACCCTTAAGAGCTTTCCTTAAAATTAATCTTATTAAATACAGAAGACTCTTAGGCTTATGGGCCTTTGCCTACGCCTTGATGCATTCACTCTTTTTCTTTATTGCTGATAATGAGGGAAATCTGGCCATGATGATAGAAGATGCCTATAAACGTCCCTTTGTCTTTTTTGGACTCGCAGCCTTTCTTATCTTAGCAATGATGGCACTTACTTCGCATAAAAAACTTTTTGCTAAGTTTGTGAAGTGGCACAAGTTGGTCTATCTTGCTGCGGTATTTATTGCCTTACATTTCATGATGAGTCAAAAGGTAATTGGCTTAGAAGTCGCTGTTTATGTGGGTGTCTTAGTGGGACTTTTAGTCTTGAGGCTGTTTAAGCGTTAAATGTTTTGAGCTGTTCTTTAAGCCCTACAGCTGCCATCGCGTAGCCACCATCTGCCGCGTCAATAAAGTGCACTTGTGCTCCCATTCTCTCAAAAACAAGACAGGTCATAAGCGCACGGTCAGTGATGTGGATTCCATAGCAGAGCTTTCCTTCTTCATGGGCCTTGTGTAGATAACCTTGAAGGGATTCTCGCTTCTTTTTAGAAACAGAGCAGGTCATGCGTAACATATCATCAAACTTCTCAGCATCGGTGGTAAGGGTGACTTGCTTTTTGTATTCTCCCCACTCACCTTCTTGGGTGTTAAGATTAAACTTCATCATTACATAACCCAGATAGTTTAAGAGTAAAATCTTGAAGAGGTAGGTCAGTTTTTTAAATCCCTTGTGTTTAGCATTGGCTTCATGATAAAGCTTTACAGGAGAAAAGGAGAGCTTTAGGGTAGGTACTTGAATAGGATGTCTTTGAGGCTGTCTTCCGAGATGCTCGTTGATGTAGCTTAGAACCTCTTTGTATGTATTGGCTTTTTTGGCAAAGATTAGGAGTGAAATGGTCTCCTCCTTACTCGATGGAATATCTTGCCATCTACATTCTAAACCAGAAAAATCAGCCTGATAATGGCTACTTGAACCTTCAAATTGGTAGGTGGAATCACGCTTGATTAAAGCGTCTGCCTCAGACATACCTCCGCCTTGAAAGAGGGCTTGAAAGTAATCTTTTGAGACCTTATGCTTGGCCACATTTAGGCAGATATTTTGCGCATATAAGCTCTTGACTTTAATGGCACCAATGCGAAGATGTAGGTTAAAGTTCTCTTGGGCACGAGCTTTAGTAGAAAGAAGGGCCTCTTTGGTGATGTTAAAGTGTGAAGGAGGTACTAATATACAGGCCCCATCCCCGCCGAAGACAAAGGGAATCTTTACCTCTTTACAAGCATTTAAAACAGCTACGATAGATAAGGCACCGATGAGGTTGACATCTTTATAACGTCCCTCTTTTATGGCTTGGGTTGAGCCTTGGATATCTGCGACAAAGAGATGCCATTGCTCATCAAAAGGGACATAATAGTTAGCATTAAAGCTTTCATCAAAGTTGTCAAAATGAGCTAGGTCTTTCCAAAAGTCCTGACTCATTTGTTTTTATTTCTTGATAAAAGGATAGAGTTGGTTGTTTGTCGTGATGAGTTTAGCAGAGAGCGATTCGATAAGATTGCGGTACATCTTGACAAAAGAGAGAGCATTTGAGCAAGAGATTTCACTGTGCAAGGTCATGCGTAAGATAAAGGCATCATCTGAGGCAACAGTAGCTCTTGCAGTACGAGTTTCTCCTGTAATGGCACCAATCTCACCAAAAACCATTCCCTCACGTAAGGTTGTTAGATGTGAAAATGGATCGTCTCCATCCATCTGTTCATTAAAACCGTAAATATCTACTTGTCCATTGACAATATAATAGATCTCTTTACCAAAGTCACCTTGTTCAAAGATATGATTTCCCTTGGTTGGACGCATAAACTCAGAGCTTTTGGTGAGTCCTACAATCTCTTCATCACTGAGATTATCAAAGAAGTGGATTTTTTTACGCACAGCAAGGAGCATACTCATCTCTCTTGAGAGTTTATCTTTGTTAATAGGATCCACGATGGTACCAGGAGTAAGCATCTTGTTAAGTTTGTCATACTTCATTACGACAATAGAGGGGATAACACTATCTTCAAGTAAGATGATTTTTTCCATCTTATAGTCAGTTATTTTCTGAATATAATTTTGTGCTTCATCTAAAAACTGTTCGGGTAGTAAAATCTCGTCTGAATTGATAGGTAAGCTCATATATCTCTCTAATTTGGTTTTACGATTATTATACACTGTGAATTTTTAATAAAAATTAAACTTTAGCTAAAAGCATTTATATTGACGATAACCCTGTGTTATACTTCTAAATGTAAATTAAAGGATAAAAGATAAAATCATATAAGATTGTCATCCTTGGAGCAGGGGCTAGTGGGCTAATGATTGGCTCTAAGCTTTATGAAAATGGTTTTAAAGACTTTGTTATTGTTGATCATAATCCACGCATAGGAATGAAGGTAAAGGTTTCAGGTGGGGGAAAATGTAATGTCACAAATGAGAATGTTACAGAAAATAACTATCTTGGAAATGAGACTTTTGTTAAAAATGTTCTACAAAGATACACGCCTAAAGAACTTCTGGATTTTTTAAAGAGCAAAAATGTTATTCCAAAGATACGTTCCTTAGGTCAATACTTTTGTCAAAAAAGTGCAGATGAGGTGATTCATGCCTTATCCTCTCGCCTCCCTAAATCTGTCTTTTTACTCTCAGAAAAGATCAAAAGTGTAGCCCATAATGAAGGTTTTATCATCCAAACGGATAAAACAAGCATAAGAGCAGAATACCTTGTTGTCGCAGTAGGCTCATCTGCTTATCCTCAGGTCGGTGGCTCGGACATTGGGTTGAAGCTTGCAGAAGACTTGGGACACACTAGCCAAAGGTTTGAGCCTGTCTTAGTGGGTTGGACCGTGCAAAAAGAGCAGTTTTGGATGAAAGAACTTTCAGGAATATCCTCGTATGTGGGTATAGACGTAGGGCATAAAAAACTTTATGGAGAGCTCCTGTTTACACATAAGGGAGTTAGTGGTCCTGCTGTCCTGTCTGCTTCTTTGTACTGGAAAAAAGGGATGGTGAAGATAGATTTCTTAGCAAAAAAATCACTCAAAGAGACCTTTAAGCAAAAGAAAAAGCAGGTCTCTACACAGATGGGATTACCTAAGCGTTTGAGTAAACTACTCTTAGACGCTATCGGTTTAGAAGATAAAAGTGTGCAGGCCTTGAGCGAGGAAGAGTGGGAAAAACTTTCACTCTTAAAGGCCTACCCTATGTCACCTGCGGGAAATTTTGGCCTTAAAAAAGCAGAAGCTTGTCGCGGGGGAGTCAACACAGATGAGATTGATGCTAAGACAATGCAGAGTAGACTTCATGAGAAACTTTATTTCTGCGGTGAGGTGGTAAATGTTACGGGAGAACTTGGTGGGTATAACTTTCAATGGGCCTTTGCTTCGGCTATTGTATGCGCGCAGCATTTGATGCAGATAAGCTCTAAATAGACTTAAGTTGAAAAAATATGATAAGATAAGCGAAGTAATAAACTTCCTAGCCAAAAGAGGTGATGATGCATTTAAGTTTTAAGCCTGAACATATAGTGAGTAAACAGATTAGCGATGAAGCTCTTTTATCAGCCTTGAAAGAGGCCTTTGACTTGCGTTTACGACGGCATGATAAGCCTAAAACTGCGGAGCTTCAAAACCTTATGTTACAGATTGTTCCCATGGAAGAGATACGAGCCTTAGGCATAGAACATCTTCCCTATTTTTTAGACTGTTATTCGGCTTGGGTGATCTTAGAATACCTTAGACGTAACGATAAAATTACCCTTTTTCATCTTAATTTGCAAAAGATGTTTGATTTTGAATACCTTGACGCGATCGTGCGTAAACATGAAGATGCTTATGTTGGCTTGGTTCAAAAAATGAGAAACTGTGGTACCTAAAACCCCGCTTTTAACGGTAGATGGGATTATTGAACTTTATGAAAAAGAGCAGTTTTTAGGCATTGTCTTAATAGAGCGTTTGAATGAACCTTTAGGACTTGCTATCCCTGGAGGCTTTGTTGATGTGGGCGAGTCCGTGGAAGTAGCACTACTAAGGGAGATGAAAGAGGAGACGGACTTAGAAGTAGAGATTTCTTCTTTACTCAATGTCTACTCAGACCCATCAAGAGACCCCCGTTTTCATACAGCCTCAGTGGTCTATATCTGCAAGGCAGAAGGTATTCCACGGGGCTTAGATGATGCTAAAGAAGCGATAGTGTATGCCAAAGATGCCCTTCCTTTTGAGAAGTTGGTTTTTGATCATGCTCAGATACTAAGAGACTACCTTAAGCTTACTTCGTCTTAAAGCGTAAAGGCTTTATACACGCAGGAGATGAAATAAGGTATAATTACAGTAATTATAAGATGAAGGATAGCAATGGTAGCAAGAGACATACAACAGTTTTCCGAAATCCGTACAAAGGCACGTGCGTATTTTTGTTATCTGTTTTCTAAAAACTTACCCAATCGTCTTCCTGAAATTTCTGCTGAAGCCGTGACAAACAGACTTAGAAAGATTATGGGTGATCTTCCTTCATGTGAAGGGGTGTATCTTCTAGATGATAAGGGGATGCAGGTTTCACCGACTTATTTGCCAAATGCAAAAAAGATTGAGTCTGCGGGTGAAGTACGTTCAACACGTGCGTATTACTACCGTGCAATGAAAGAAAAACGCTGTACAATTACCGATCCATATCCATCTCTTATCACCCAAGAGATTTGTGTGACCGCTTCTCAACCTATCTTTGATGAGTCGGGTTTAGTAAAGTATGTAGCTTGTATGGACTTACCGCTTGATAGTGTGCTTAAAATCGCTCACCCAACATCAGGGGCTTCAATCGTAGGTCGTTTAAACAAGTTCGCTTACTCTGTTTTTTCAATCGCTTTGGCGATGGTTTCCCTTCTACTTTTTGTGAAAGGTCTGGATAGTTTTCTTTCTTACGGTATGGACTTTAGAAATTTAGAGATTAAGACAATTTTTGAAGCAACCATTCTTTTAACCCTCTCATTGGCCATCTTTGATCTGGTGAAAACCATCTTTGAAGAAGAGGTAATGGGGATGCACCGAAAATCCAATTCCGGGGCCAATCGGACCATGATAAAGTTCTTGGGTTCTATCATTATTGCCCTCTCTATTGAGGCTTTGATGCTGGTCTTTAAGTTTGCGATTACCGATCCAGACAAGATTGAACATGCGGTCTATCTTATTGGTGGGGTGGGTCTGTTAACGATAACCTTAGCACTTTATATAAAACTAACAAAACAGGGCAATGACGAGTGATAGCAATAGTTGATTACAATATGGGGAACCTAGCCTCAGTGAAAAATGCCTTTTCACTCTTGGGTGAAGAGGTAAAGGTAGAGTCTGATCCTGATAAGCTTTTAGAATATGATAAGTTGATTTTACCAGGGGTCGGTGCCTTTGGTGATGCGATGGAACACTTAAGTGTGAATGGAATGGATGAGGCCGTTAAGGCTTACGCAAAGAGCGGAAAGTACATGCTCGGTATCTGTTTAGGGATGCAACTTCTGTTTGACTCGAGTGAAGAGTTTGGCTCAAACAAAGGCTTGGGTTTGATACCGGGAAAGATTGTTGGCTTTGATCAGACTAAGTTTTCTCATCCGCTTAAGGTCCCTCATATGGGATGGAATCGTATGTTTACGAAAGAGCATCCACTTTTTGAGGGAATGGATCAAGAACATTACCTCTATTTTGTGCACTCTTTTCATGCAGTGTGTCAAAACCAAGCCAACAGTATAGGTGAGACAGAATACGGGTACCGATTTAGTTCGTGTGTGCAAAACAATAATATTTTAGGGATACAACCTCACCCTGAAAAAAGCCATAAGAATGGCTTAGCAGTACTTAAAAACTTTATAAATATAGGATAACTTTAGATGGATATATTACCAGCGATAGATTTAAAAGATGGGAAGGCCGTTCGCCTTACTAAAGGGCTTATGGACTCAGCAAAGATCTATTCTGATGAGCCATGGCAATTGGTTAAAACCTTTGAAGAGATGGGCTCACAATGGACGCATTTAGTTGATTTAAACGGTGCTTTTGCGGGAGAACCTAAAAACTTAGAGCAGATTCGTTTGATTCGTAAAAACTGTAAGATGAAGCTTGAACTTGGTGGGGGCATTCGTGATGAAGAGACCATTAAGATGTATCTTGAACTAGGGATTGATAGGCTTATCTTAGGCTCTATTGCTGTAACGAATCCTCAGTTTGTTAAAGATATGGCTGCGAAGTACCCTATTGCTGTTGGGATTGACGCGATTGATGGTTATGTAGCGGTTGAAGGATGGGCAGAAACTTCTGAAATGAAAGCCACAGACTTAGCTAAAGAATTTGCTAAGGCAGGTGTAGAAGCCATTATCTGTACAGATGTTGGAAGGGATGGAACCTTAAGCGGAGTTAATGTGGAATTTACCTCTTCCATAGCAGAAGCTTCAGGTTTACCAACCATCGCAAGTGGCGGTGTTCGTGATGAATCCGATCTTGAAGCACTTGAAAAAGCGGGAAATGTTTCAGGAGTAATCATCGGGAAAGCCTTTTACGAAGGAACTATTGACCTTAAAAAGGTTTTTAAAGTTCGCTCAAAGTAGAATAAGTTATTATATAGGTAACAATTTAATACAAGGGGTTCATTAGAGCCTCTATAATCTTGCAAGGATATAGTTTGAAATTAGTTGTAGTAGATGATAGTTCAACAATGCGTCGTATCATTAAGAACACTTTAGCACGTCTTGGATACAAAGATGTACTAGAAGGTGAAGATGGTGTACAGGGTTGGGCTGTTTTAGACAGTAATCCTGATACAGGAATGTTGATCACTGATTGGAATATGCCAGAAATGAATGGTCTGGAGTTAGTGAAGAAGGTACGTGCAGATGATAGATTTACTGATCTTCCTATCATTATGGTAACAACTGAGGGTGGAAAGGCAGAGGTTATTACGGCCTTAAAAGCGGGTGTAAATAACTACATCGTTAAGCCATTTACGCCTCAGGTACTTAAAGAGAAGCTTGCTGCTGTTATGGGTATTGAAGGCTAGTGCAAGAGAAATATTACGAGTTAAAGATACAACCATCATCTCACTTAGAACTTTTTAGTGACTTTTTAGATTCCTCTGTTGAGGTGGGGTTTGAAGAGACAGATAAGGGTTTTATTGTTAGAAGTGAGGATGACCTTGAAGCTTTGGCATGGGGACTTGAGCAGTTTGCTTTGGCCCTTAGCGAGGCTTTGTCTGAAGAAATTTCAGTGGATACGAAGATACAAGAAAAAGAGAATGAAGATTGGATTAGTGCGTATCAAGAGGGGATAGAACCCGTTGCTGTAGGCAAGTTTTATATTCATCCTACTTGGTCAGAACCTTCTAGTGATTTAGAAAATATTAAAATTGATCCTGCCTTAGCCTTTGGTACAGGGCATCATCCTACTACTGCCTCTTGTCTAAAGGCGGTTTCTGCTCATGTTAAAAAGGGCATGGAAGTGGTTGATGTTGGATGTGGTTCAGGTATCTTGGCCTTAGCAGCTTCTAAGCTTGGTGCTGAGGTTGATCTGTGCGATACGGACAGTGTATCGGTTGAAAATACCAAAGAGAATTTTGCCTTGAATGAGACTCACTATAGAGAGATCTGGGAAGGTTCAATTAATGCGACAGATAAAGAGTATGACGTGGTTATTGCCAATATTGTAGCCGATGTTTTAATCTTTATTGCGGGTGACTTGAAAAAAGCGACACGTTCAAAACTTATCCTCTCAGGGATATTAGATAAATATGAAGAAAAAGTACAAAAGAAGTTTTCCGATATGAAATGCGTTGAACGTATTGTAGATGGAGAGTGGATTAGTTTAGTGATGGAGAAATAATGAAAGAACCAAAAAACGATAAAAATAATAATTTTTTTAACCAAAACCCCCTATTAACCTTTGCCATCTTTTCGGTGGTTATTATTTTAGTCTTTAAGACACTAATTGGTGAGGGCAACAGCACCTTAGGCTCATCAGTAGGACAGCAGCAAAGTAAACATAAAGAAGTTTCCTATTCTGAGCTTAAAAAAATGATTACAACAAGCAGTGTGAATGAGGTTGCCATTGGGCAAAACTACATTCGTGGTTTTGTTGAAGAAGGAAATGGGCGTAGAACAGTTTATACGGCGCGTTTGATTCATCAAGACCCTGAGCTGATTAAACTTTTAGATGAAAAAAACATTAAGTATGAAGGTTTTTCTGAGACAAATTGGTTTACTGAGATGTTTGGATGGTTATTGCCATTTTTTATTATCTTAGCGATTTGGATGTTTTTTGCAGGACGTATGCAAAAGTCTATGGGCGGTGGCATTCTTGGAATGGGCAATTCTAAAAAGCTTGTCAACTCTGAAAAACCAAATACAAAGTTTGAAGATGTTGCGGGTGCAGATGAGGCCAAGGAAGAGGTTAAAGAGATCGTTGACTTCTTAAAATACCCAGAGCAATACATCAACCTTGGTGCTAAGATTCCAAAAGGTGTTTTACTAGTTGGTAGTCCGGGTACGGGTAAAACACTTTTAGCTAAGGCGGTTGCAGGTGAGGCAGAAGTGCCATTCTTCTCGGTTTCAGGTTCGAGTTTTATTGAGATGTTTGTGGGTGTCGGTGCAGCTAGGGTACGTGATTTGTTTGAGCAAGCTAAAAAAGATGCACCATCTATTATCTTTATTGATGAGATTGATGCTATTGGTAAAAGCCGTGCAGCTAACGGAAATATGGGTGGAAATGATGAGCGAGAACAAACGCTAAATCAACTGCTTGCAGAGATGGATGGTTTTGGTACTGATACCCCTATTATTATTTTAGCGGCGACAAATAGACCTGAGATTTTAGATCCAGCATTGATGCGTCCGGGTCGTTTTGACCGTCAAGTCCTTGTAGATAAGCCTGACTTTGAAGGACGTAAGAAAATTCTTGATGTGCATGTAAAGGGGATTAAACTTGATCCTAAGGCAGACTTAGAAGAGTTAGCACGCTTAACAGCAGGTTTAGCAGGTGCAGACTTGGCGAATATTATTAACGAAGCTGCACTTTTAGCCGGACGTAAAAAACAATCAACCGTAAGACAAGAAGATTTACTCGAGTCTGTAGAACGTGCGATTGCGGGTCTATCTAAGAAGAGTCGTCGTATTGATCCTAAAGAGAAGAAAATTGTGGCCTATCATGAGTGTGGTCATGCCCTGCTTGCGGAGATTACTAAAGGAGCTAAGAAGGTTTCTAAGGTTTCTATCGTTCCTCGTGGACTAGCGGCACTTGGATACACGCTTAACACGCCTGAAGAGAATAAATACCTTGCACAAAAGCATGAATTGCTTGCTGAAGTGGATGTACTTCTTGGTGGACGTGCAGCGGAAGAGGTCTTTATTAATGAGATCTCAACAGGGGCTTCAAATGATCTTGAAAGAGCAACGGATATCATTAAAAATATGGTACAAGTTTATGGTATGACTGAGGTAGCAGGTTTAATGGTACTAGAGAAACAACGTTCATCGTTCTTAGGTGGGGGTATGGGCTCTGCACGAGAGTACAGTGAGAAGATGGCTGAAAATATGGACGAACATATTAAAGTTACTTTAGAAGCACATTATCAAGATGTAATGGCCTCTTTAAATACATACTCAGGTGCGATTGAGACTATGGTGGCTTCTTTATATGAAAAAGAGAATATTGACGGAGATGAAGTACGTCAAATCATTGGTGATTTTGAAAAAGAGAATAATCTAGAATCGCGCTTACAAGCTAATGAAGAAGACCTTGATCTTAAAAATGCCAAAGATAAGAGTGAAGACGTGGCATCAACTGAAGATGATGATAAGGATAAAGAGTGAATCCGCGTTCGGATACACAGATTATCTCTCGATACGGATGGGACATCTTAGTCCCATTTTTTATTTTCCTTGTATTTGTACTACTTTTTATAGGTTTGAACCTTCTTAGCTTTTTGCTCTCTGCTTTTTTTATTTTTTTACTCTATATGCACCGAAACCCTGAACGAATCTCAAACTATGCACAAGAGGGTGCTATTCTCTCTCCTGTGGATGGAAAGGTTAAAGAGATCCTCTCTACTGAAAACTCACCTATAGATGGCAAGCCAGGATTTCAGGTGATCATTGAATCGGCTTACACAGATGCGGCAGTTTTGCGCTCACCTATAGATTCAAAAATGAGCATCGACAGACTACAACGTGGGGCCATGTTAGGTCTAAAATCTTCGTATGAAAATCTCAATGAAACCGCGGATATTCGTTTTCATGCTAAGGTTGGAGATGTACTCGTTAGACACCTTTTAGGTTCTTGGACACGCCCACTTCGTTTTGGTGTTGAAGGCAAGGTCTTACAAGCTCAACGATACGGTTTTATGCTTAACGGAGAAACAACTGTTTTTCTTCCTTCTAACTCTAGGGTCGCGATTAAAGAGGGAATGTCTTTAAGTGCAGGTGAGTCGGTCATAGGCTTTTTTAGTGAAACAGTCTAAACAGCTTATTTTTATTCTGCCTAACCTCTTTACAGCAGGGGGTATCTTTTCAGGGATGATGAGCCTGATTATGAGTACACAAGGTAAGTTTGAATATGCTGCATGGTTAATTCTTTTAGCCCTTATTTTTGATGGGCTTGATGGACGTGTAGCGAGAATGACAAACACCACTTCAAAATTTGGTGTGGAGTTTGACTCCTTGGCTGATATTGTCTCTTTTGGGGTGGCACCTGCTATGTTGTTATATCAATATTGCGGTCTTGATTTTGGACGTTTTGGAATGGTGGTTAGTGGATTGTATGTGGTCTTTGGTGCGATAAGACTAGCGCGGTTTAACGTTACAACTTCAGAAAATGAGCCTTCTGTATTTATCGGGGTACCCATTCCTACCGCCGCGGTATTTATCTCTATACTCATCTTGTTGTATGAAAAATACAGCTTAATCGTGTATCCCCCTTTGTTGATAGTAACACTAGTTGTGGCGGTATTAATGGTGAGTAATATCCGTTATCCAAGTTTCAAAAAGGTTGACTTAGCGAAGGCAAATTTTATTAAGGTTTTAGTGGCACTCGTTGTGACAGCTTCGTTAATCTTTATTTTTCCTATTGAATCTTTGTCTATTATCATAGGGGCTTATCTCTTATTTGGGCTTGTTCGAGCGACTCTTTATCTGATTAAAGAAGTTCGAAAGAAGATGAAGAAAAAAGCTTAGTTTGCTTCTTATTTGATTGAGAAGTTAAAAAACTGAGACTGAAAATCCATCTGCGTCATATACTTAAATGAGATAACTGCGCCTTCGTTGTTTTCTAACTCCATATACAATAGACCTAATCCAAATCGACTCTCATTATGATGGGGGCTCTTACGCCGTGCAATCTCAAGCAGGGCTACTGCATTGGCAGGATGTGAAGCTCCTATGGCGGCTATGGCGGCTCTAAAGAGTGTATAAGGGTTCTTTTGTTCATAATCATCAATCAGCTGATTATAGAGGGTATAAGCCTCTTCAAAGTTTTGGGTATAGATATCAACTAAGGCAAGCGCGTGTATGATACTTGCCACAGAGTGCTTTTCACTGTTTAGCCTTTGCTTGAGTTGATTTCGCAAGGGGTGTAGCATACCTGTAATTTGAGCATACTGGGTATAGAGGTTTTTAGTAATAAAAGGCCCATAATAATAATCATCCATAGCAAAACTTTGACGTTTTAGATGTGATATGGCCTTACGGGCAAAGAGCTTTTGCTCTAATTTAGAGTAGTGTGCATCAATATAAAGCAGATGTGGAAGAATATCATTAGGTAACATGCTGGTTAGTTCTTGGGAGTACTTTTTAGCCATCTCATCCTTGTTCATACTCATGGAAATGAGCATATCAAAGGCAATGTTCAGTGGGGAACTTTTTTTATCTCTTTCTAGCCAATGATAGGTTGCTGGGAAGTTTGACTCTTTGAAATGAATCAAGGCTCTGTAAAAATCAAACTCTTCATTTTTAGGCTCTAAGGCCAGACTCTCTTTTAAGATAAGGTTGAATTTCTCATTCTCTTGGTTGATTATATTGGCGGTCATCATGGTGAAAATACCTGAAAGATAATTCTTAGCATCTAAATGATACGACTTTAAAAAGTGTTTATGGGCTAAGGCGATCTCTCCGAGTTGAGCATAGGTAAGCGCAAGATTATAATGCACAATAGAGTGTCTTGGATAGAGCTTAGCCATCTCAAGTAGACGCTCATTTGCCTCTTGTAAGCGGAAGTTTAAGGCCATTTGAATGGCTTGAGCAATGTTTAGGTTTACCTTTGAGAGTTGGGCCCCTTGTATGAGGTTTTGACTCGCATCACTGATGTTGTCTATGGAGATATTGGCATTACCCTTTCGTATGTAGGAGATGTTTTGTGTGGCATTAAAGAGCTTAAAGGGGGAAAAGTAAAAAAGTATCTGATAGATGGTGCTTTTGTTATGGATGATGTTGTCATGAAAATTCTTTTGAGCCAGATTCACATCAAAAAGGCATTCTTTAAGGTGTACTTCTATGGGATAGTGATTATAGACCTCTTTTGGATACATGTCCGTCGTGCTATCAAGCAGGTTCGCCGCGGCATGCACCTGTCCTGCTTTGAGGTTAACAAGGGCAAGCGCAACTTGTGCCTTGCTTGGGTGCAAGCCTTGTTGTATGGCCATGCGCAGGTACTTTTTAGCCAGGGTTAAGTCCCCTAAGTTTGCATACAGTAGTCCCAGACTTAAGGCACTCTCATCTTGATAGTTTTTTTCTAAATCAGCAATAGCAGCATGATAAGATGAAAAAAGAACATTAATCTTGGCATGAAGCTGATCTTGAATCAATGCATAATTGGCAGCACTTCGATGCTTTAAGGGGGAGAGGGCTTCAAGGTAGTGGTCTTGATAAAAGCTAATGAGTGCATAATAATAAGAATACATAGGAGATGAAGCTTCTGAAGGAAGATAAGAGTGTGCAAGATTGATGTAGGATTCAAAGTTTTCTTTGTGACCTAACTGTAAAGAAGCAACAGCAGCATTGATAGCAGAAACACACATATTTTGTTTACTCTTTATCGCAAGGTCAAAACTTTTAATCGCTTTTTCATACTGCTTATCTTGAAGTTGGGCAACCCCAAGATTATAATAAGAGATAGATTCACTGTAAGTGGCTATTTTTTCATAGAGTTTAAGTGCATCGTTTTTTAAGCCTTTCTCATATAAGATATTGGCCCGTTTAATCATCTTCTCTAACTCACTAGAGGAGATTTTTTGAGGGTTCTCTTCTTGGGTTTGTTCTTGTGAAATCTTTATGTTGTTTTTATAGGCGGGCACTTCATCTGAACTTGATAACACAAGAATAAGTACAATAATAAAAACAATTGCAAGACCCGAGCCGATGAAGATGAGTTTTTTCTTTGAAGTAGGAGTGGAAGAGGGCTCTTCATAACGCTCTTCAAAGGTGGATTCTACACCAGCAGCATCCTCTTCTTCAATGATAATTATCTCTTCTTCTTGCTCAGCCACATACTTCCTTTGTTATTGCTATTATAGTATAAGCATTTTTCTTACCAACTTTGTCTCTTGAAATACGAGTGTTAAAAAGATGTTGAATTACTTTATGAATAGTACAAGATTATAGCATACTCAGTATCACGCAAAGAGCTAATTGTTTTTAATAAGGGGCTTTTTACAGATAAAGCTATATAATGATAGTATTAATATTGTAAGGAAAAACCATGGACATTAATCTTTTTATCGTTTTACCATTATCTTTTTTAGGCTTAGTCTATTGGGTAGGAACCTTTGTGTTTATGCTGCTTAAAATCATGAGCAGCGCACCTAATGAGATAGAGTTTCGAAAAGATGCCGGTGAGAGTATGGGCATTTGGCCTAAGAAGCTGGATAAAAGTACTTCTACATAAGCAATTAAAAATTCACAGTTATATTTTAGACGCTTCGCACATTTAGTATTTTTAAAAACTTAGTTTTAATTATAATAATAGTTTATAATATATTTATCTGAAAACTTTAAATTTTATCGCTTATTCATCCAAACTCATGTGGTATAATGAATAGATATAAAACTTAAAGGCAAGTTTAAATGAAAACATTTAGTCATCTTCACTCCTCACGAAAACGCTTATCAGAATTTTTAATTGAAAACAGCATTGAAGATAATTCTTCTATATTGATTCAAGTTTTTATGAGTAGCAGTGAGACTAAAAAAATGCAAACTATATTAGATGATATTCATAGCTTTTTACCTTCTGCTAATGTTATCGCAACGTCCACAGCAGGTGAAATCGTTGCAGGTGGAATGCAAGATGATACTACGGTGGTTTCTGTATCAATCTTTGAAAAGACAAAGGTTGATGTCGCTTTGATAGAGGGAGAAAATGAAGATGAGATAGCTTTTGAAGTCTCAAAGATGATTAATCCTCGAACCAAACTTGTCATCATGTTTAATAATGTCTATGTTAATGATGGTGAGAAGATTTTAAATTATTTAGAACAGAGTGACCCTAAGGTAATGATTGCAGGAGGTAATGCAGGCGATAATGGAGAATTTGGTGCGCAAACAGTAGTTGGAGCAATGCAAAATGTGTCACACTCAGGTTTAGCCATAGCGGTACTAAATTCAGATGATCTTTTAGTGCATAACTCACACTTTTTTAATTGGCAAAGCATTGGGGAGTTTTTAACAATAACTAAGTCAGAAGGTAGTGTAATACATGAAATAGATTATACGCCAGCGCAGCAAGTTTATCGTGAATATTTAGGCAATGAGGTTGCAAATAGTTTACCAGGTTCTGGAGTAGAATTCCCCTTGGTCTTTTCATCAGGTGAACTGAATGTAGCACGAGCCCCAGTTGCTCTTGGTGATAATGGTGCTTTGATTATGGCCGGAAGCATTGCTGAGGGTACAAAGGTTCAGTTCGCTTTTGGTGATGTTGCTCAAAATGATAAAAGCGTGCAAGAAGAGGTGGAAAAGTTTTCAACTCTACCGATTGAAAGTATTTTTATTTACTCCTGTTCCGCGAGAAAATATTTTTTGAACAACCATCTAAATAGTGAACTCGAACTCTTAGAAAAGATTGCGCCAACCTCGGGATTTATTACCTATGGTGAGTTTTTTAAACAAGACCAATGTAACAAAATGTTAAATGTTACTTCGACATTTATAGGCTTAAGTGAAGATGCTAACGCTATACATAAAATTGATTTTCAAGAAAAATGGATGAGTAAACAGACGCGGACCCTTAATGCGCTAACCCATCTCGTTCATAAAACAACTAACCATCTGCATGAAAGTATACACAGTCTTTCTACTTTTCAAGAACTTATCAAAGCCTCTACTATTTACTCCAAAACGGATGTGAAAGGGATAATTACAGATGTAAATGATCGTTTTTGTACTTTGTCAGGATATTCACGTGAAGAGCTTATCGGATCATCACATAATATAGTTCGCCATGAAGATATGCCCAAAGAGACCTATGTACAGATGTGGAAAAATCTAAGGGATAAAAAGCCATGGAATGGTTTGATTAAGAATAAAGCAAAAAATGGCAAAGCGTATTATGTACGTTCACATATATTTCCTATTTTTGATACGTCTAATAATATCTTAGAATATATCTCGTTACGAGATGATGTAAGCGAAGAGATTGAAAAACATAACCGTTTAGAAGGTAACCTAAATGAATTGCAAGAGTTTAGTAAAGAAAAAGAGTTCTTACTTAATCAATATGAGAAGGTAATTGATCTTAATTCAGCATTTATACGTATGAATCCAAATTTTAATCTTGTCTATGTTAATGAAGTGTTTTGTACTATTTATGAATGTGAGAGTCAAAAAATTGTCAATAATAATATCCAAGATTTTATGGATTCGAAATACTTTGTTGAAAGTTTTTGGGCAATTAAAGAGATGTTATTGACTACAGGTAATTGGAAAGGTGTTATTCCTTTTAAGGATCACGATAAAACTATCTACATGGAAACAAAAATAAATACTATTTATGATACTAATGATAATATAGTTGAGTACATGATGGCTTTGCATAATATCACTGATCTAATCACTGCGCAAAAAGAGATTGAAGAGACACAAAAAGATGTAGTTTTTACTATGGGAGCTATTGGTGAGACGAGAAGCAAAGAGACAGGAAACCATGTAAAAAGAGTGGCCGAGTACTCTAAAATATTGGCTCTGTATTACGGTTTAGATGAGGTTAAAGCTGAACTTTTAAAGATGGCAAGCCCTATGCACGATATTGGAAAGGTAGGTATTCCTGATGCTATTTTAAACAAGCCTGGTAAGCTGGATGATGAAGAGTGGGTGATTATGAAATCACATGCTGTTTTAGGCTATGACATGCTTAAAAACTCCAAGCGAGAGATCCTAAAAACTGCAGCTATTGTTGCCTATACACATCATGAAAAATGGGATGGTTCTGGATATCCAAAAGGTCTCAGAGGCGAAGAGATTGATATTTGTGGGCGTATCACTGCTGTAGCAGATGTTTTTGATGCCTTAGGAAGTGATAGATGCTATAAAAAGGCTTGGGATGATGAAAAGATTTTTTCTTTATTAAAAGATCAGTCAGGAAAACATTTTGATCCAAAACTCATAGAGATATTCTTTGAACATCTAGATGAGTTTCTAGCAATTCGTGATAAGTTTGTAGATTAAGGGTATGAGAGGTTAAAGGGTTTAAAGAAGCATAGAAAATACGTTTGCTTCGTATTGAAATCCTTATTTAATATAAGGTTTTAAAACCTCAGGGATTTCAATACTCCCATCTTCGTTTTGATAATTTTCCATGATAGCAACCATAGTACGTCCAACCGCAAGAGATGAACCGTTTAGTGTATGGGCTAAGATATTTTTCTTTCCATCTTTATAACGGATTTTTGCGCGTCTTGCCTGGAAGTCTCTTGTGTTTGAGATAGAAGAGATCTCTCTGTAAGTTGCTTGACCTGGTAACCATACTTCAAGGTCGATGGTTCTTGCTGCTGAAAAGCCCATATCTCCAGTACACAGTTGCATTTGTCTAAACGGAAGGCCTAAGGCTTCTAACATATCTGAAGCACATGCTACCATATCTGTAAAGACCTTATCACTATCTTCTTGCGAGGAAATAGCAACGAGTTCAACCTTTGGAAATTGATGTTGACGGATGATACCTCTTGTATCACGTCCGGCTGCACCTGCTTCTTTTCTGAAACACTGGGTAAAGGCGGTCATCTTGATAGGAAGTTCAGCACTTGGGATGATCTCATCTTGAAAGAGATTAGTAACAGGGACTTCACCTGTTGGGATGAGGTATAAGTCTTCACCATCCATTTTGTAAAGGTCTTCTTCAAACTTAGGAAGCTGTCCTGTTCCCATTAGACACTCTTTGTTGGTAATAACGGGAACAGAGACTTCATCAAACCCACGCTCGGCATTAAAATCAAGCATGAAGTTAACAAGGGCACGCTCTAATTTTGCTCCCATCCCTGCAATAACAGAAAAACGGCTCTTAGCAACCTTAACCCCTTTTTCAAAGTCAATCCAACCGTTTTCAGCTAAGTCCCAATGCTCTTTAGGCGTGAAAGAGAAGGTTTTAGGCTCAAGTACCTTTTTAATCTCTATATTTTCATCTTCATCTGCACCCACAGGAACATCTTCATCAGGGATGTTAGGAATAGCGCGTAAAATGGTGTTGAGTTTTTCTTCTTCAACACGGGTGAGCTCTTGTTTTTCGCTTACTAAAATTTTGTTGGCATCCACTTGAGCTTTAAGTTCAGTAACATCTTTTTTCTCACGCATATATTGACCAAAAAGTTTGGATTTCTCATTTTGTTCAGCTTGAGAAGTTTCAAGTTCTTGTCGAATTTTTTTATAAACTTGATGCACACTTTTAAGCTCTTCAAGCAAGGTAGGATCTACTTTTCTACGCTGTAACATACCCGCCACTGCGTCAAAGTCTTTATGTAAAAGTTTGATATCTATCATGAAATTCCTAAAATTATATAAGTGCGGAAGTATATCAAAATTTGCTTTAGAGCGTGGTACTAACATTAGTAAAGATTATTATATGTTACAATCTATCTAAAATAATTCTCAGACTGGATATATGCAAAGCTTTTCACATCGATATTTTAATGAGTCAGAACTCAAATCTTTTATCAATACGCATCAACTTCAAACTCAAAAAAACATTTTAATTCAGGTTTTTTCAGGTGAAATCAATGAAAATTATCTCAAGAAATTACTGAAACTTTTAAGCGAGAATATTCCTCAGGCACATATCATTGGTTCGACAACGGATGGAGAGATCTTAAACAGGGATGTGAGTTTAAATGAGACGGTGATTAACGTTTCATGTTTTGATAATGTTGTTTTGAGATCGGCTTTTGTGGATGAAAAAAATAGCCATGAAAATGCAAAAGCACTGTATAAGAAAATTGCTAATGATAAGACGTGTCTCATTATTGCCTTTTGTGATGGTATCTTTTCAAATGGTGAAGAGCTTTTAAATAGTTTTAATGAATGCAATAAAAATATGATTGTTGCAGGTGGTATGGCTGGTGATAATGCTAAGTTTGATAAGACCTATGTGATGCATCAAAACCAATTGAGCGACAAAGGCTTAGTGGGGGTTTCATTAGAAGGGGATGAACTTCAAGTCAATACGCATTATAGTTTTGACTGGGTACCTATTGGAAATGAGATGATTGTCACAAAGTCTGAGGCCAATAGGGTGTATGAGATTAATGGTATCACCGCTTATGAGACCTATAAAAAGTATCTTGGTGAAAATGCAGCGAGTAAGCTTCCACGTATTGGGGTTGAGTTTCCTCTGATTATGCAAGAAGAGGGGCTTAATGTCGCGCGTGCGATTATGCAATCGCATAAAGATGGTTCTTTAAGTTTTGCAGGAAACCTTCCTCAAGGTACAAAGGTGCGTTTTGGGGTGGGAAATTCTGAACTTATTTTAAAACATGGAAGAGAAAATGTTAAAGCGATACAAGAGTATCCTGTTGAGTCAGTTTTTATCTACTCTTGCATGGCTAGACGACGGTTCTTACAAGAAAATATTGAGTCAGAGTTAGAACTCTATCCCAAAGATATTGAAGTGAGTGGGTTTTTTACTTATGGGGAGTTTTACAGCCAAAAGCAGCAAAAACGGCTACTGAATCAATCAATGACTATGTTGATCCTCTCCGAGAGTAAGGCCTTGTTAAAAGATCAAAATGGTGCAAACAATAGTGTTAAGGTACAAGAGTCTACAGAATATTCAGAGTCACTTGAAGCACTTTCGCATTTGGTTAATGTGACCTCGTATGACCTGAAACAACTCAACCAAACCTTAGAACAGCGTGTTGAAGACAAGGTTAAAGAACTTCAAAAGTCAACACAGTTTTTTCAAAATATTTTTGAGACAGCCAAAGAGGGGATTTGGGTGCTGGATATGAACAGTGAAACCATTATGGCCAATGAGGCTCTAGTGAGTATTTTAGGCTTTGAAGAGAATGAACTTATTGGGAAGTCTATTTATGATTTTATAGATGAACCGAGTAAAGATAAATACACCCAAGGTTGTGAATGTTTTAAAAAGGGAACGGGGGGCACACAATATGAGATGGCCCTTGTTCACAAAGACAAGCGAAGAGTACACTGTCTGTTTAGTACAGAGACCCTGTGTGATGAAGATAAAAAGCGCATAGGCTCTTTTGTTATGGTAACGGATATTACGCAAAGAAAAGAGGCAGAAGATGAGTTGGTTTCATTTAATTGCCTTTTAGAGGAACGTATTGCCCAAGAGGTCTTAAAAAATCACTCTAAAGATGAGCTGATGTCTAAGCAGATGCGTTTAGCACAGATGGGGGAGATGATCTCTATGATAGCGCATCAATGGAGGCAACCTCTGTCGACAATATCAGCTATTGTAGCTTCTATGCAGTTGGATTTGACCTTAAAAGGTGAGGATAAATCTAACCTTTATCAAGACATGAATAAGGTAACAGAACATATCCAATTTCTCTCTGATACGATAGATGATTTTAGACACTTCTTTAACCCTAAAAAATCAAAAGATACGGTTAAAATTGAGACACTTTTACGCAATGCCATAGGGATTATTAAGCAGTCTTTGATCCGAGAAAATATCGATTTAGTTTGTGATTTTGATGGTCTTAGCAAACCCTTGAAATTGTACTCAAGCGAGCTTGTACAGGTCTTTTTAAATCTAATGAAGAACTCCATGGATGCCTTGGTAGAACAAGAAAAAATTAAACCTTATATCTTGATACGGGGTAAAGAGTATGAGGACAAAACTGTTGTTATTTTTGAAGACAATGGGGGCGGGATTCCTTCGGATATTTTAGATAAGATATTTGAACCTTATTTTACAACGAAGAATGAAAAAAATGGGACAGGTTTAGGCCTCTACATGTCAAAGATGATTATTGAAGAACACTGTAAGGGCCATATTATTGTAGAAAATACACAAGAAGGTACGCGTTTTAGTATTATTCTAGATTATTGAATCTTCTACTTTACCTCTTTTTTATACGCTTTTAGGCATAATCGCGTATTATAAAAAAGATAATGGACTTGATTAATGCTTGATTTTGAAAAATATATAAAATACTCTAAACCAGGGCCACGCTACACCTCTTACCCCACGGCACTTGAGTTCTCAGACAGTTATGATTATGATAGCTACATCAACAAGCTCAAGCATCAAGATAGCAAACGTCCTTTGTCACTCTATTTTCACCTCCCTTTTTGTCGGTCTGCTTGCTACTTCTGTGGATGTAATGTGGTATTTACTTCAAAAGAAGATAAAAAAGAGCGTTATATTGAGTATCTGTTCAAAGAGATGGACATCTTAAAAGAGCATTTAGATGTGAACAGAGAGGTGATGCAACTGCACTTTGGAGGGGGAACCCCAACCTTCTTCTCCGCTGAGCAACTCTCTCGTATCATTGCTAAGATCAAGCAGACCTTTCCTAATTTTCAAAAAGATGCGGAAGTTTCGTGTGAGATTGACCCACGTTTCTTAGATGAAGCGCAGATGAAACTTATGGTTGAAAATGGTTTTAACCGTGTGAGTTTTGGACAACAAGACTTTGATGAGAAGGTGCAAACAGCAGTGCACCGAATTCAGCCTTATGACATTACCAAAGCAGCGGTGGATTTAGCAAGAAAGTATGGGATTAGCAGTGTGAATGTGGACCTTATTTATGGGCTTCCTTACCAGAGTTTTGAGACCTTTAAAAAGACCTTGGATATGACATTGACCTTAGATCCAGATCGTTTGGCTGTTTTTAATTATGCCCATGTGCCGTGGTTAAAAAAGACCATGCGTAAAATTGATGAGACCACGCTACCAACACCAGATGTGAAGCTTAATATCTTAAAGTACACCATCGACTTTTTTGAGAATAACGGCTATAAAATGATTGGGATGGATCACTTTGCTAAGCCAGATGACGAACTCTTTTTGGCCATTGATAAGGGTGAATTGCATCGTAATTTTCAAGGCTATACTACCAAGGGTGGAGCGGACTTAATCGGCATTGGGATCACTTCCATTGGTGAGGGTGTGGATTATTACGCGCAAAACTTTAAAGAGATGGCCCCTTATGAAGAAGCGATTGATCAGGGGAGGCTACCATTTGAACGTGGGGTGCTCTTAAATGAGGACGATCAGATAAGACAATTTGTAATTATGGAACTAATGAGTAATTTCAAGCTAGATATAAAACGTTTTGAGTCATTATTCGGCATCAAGTTTAAAGAGTATTTTGCTAATGAACTTAAAGCACTCAAAGAGTTTGAAGAGGCACAGTTGGTAAGTCTTAGTAATGAGAAAATAGAAGTGTCAGCAACAGGGACAATGTTAATACGCAACATTGTAATGCCTTTTGATGCCTATATGCAGGCACATACAGGAAATGCAAAGACATTTTCAAAAACGGTTTAGGAAGTAACGTGGCAACAACAACGGGAGATATTTTTAATTTTGCAGAGTTCACTGACCCTTGTGTAAAGTGTGCAAAGTGTGTACCAGTATGTACAATTCATAATGTAAACGCGGATGAAGTAACCAGTCCGCGTGGTTTTTTAGATCTTTTAGGGGCTTATCAAAGAGGCAACCTAGACCTTGATAAAAATGCCAAAGACATCTTTGAGTCATGTTTTTTATGTACGGCTTGTGTAGAGGTCTGTCCTAAAGACTTGCCAACGGATATGGTGATTGAACAGGTCCGTGCGGATATTGCAGATAAGTTTGGTATCGCATGGTTTAAAAAAGTCTTCTTTTACCTGCTTCGTCACCGTAAGATTATGGATCTTATGTTTAAACTTGGGTATGTTTTTCAGACCTGTGGCTTTAAGATTAAAGAAGAAAAATCATCTATGATTCCACGCTTTTCACTGCCTATTATCAAAAAAGATAGACTGCTTCCGGCTATGGGTAAGACCTCTTTTTTAAACAAGTACCCTGAAAATATTGACAATGGGGGAGAACGTAAGGTAGCGATTTTTATTGGTTGTTTAGCTAACTACAACTACACCAACATTGGTGACTCCTTAGTGAAGGTACTCAAAGAGTTAAAGATTGATGCCTTTTTAGCCAAGGGGCAAAAATGTTGTTCAGCACCTGCGTATTTTACAGGTGACTTTAATACGGTTGATGCGCTTGCTAAAGAGAATATAGAATATTTTGAGACCTTTATCGATGATGTAGAAGCGATTATCATCCCCGAAGCGACCTGTTCGGCGATGATTAAGATTGATTACGAACACTATTTTCATGACCAGCCTGAGTGGATGGAGCGTGCCATTAAACTAAAGTCAAAGATCTACATGGCCACGGAGTGGCTAGAGAAAGAGACTAATATTCATGCACTTTTACAAGAACGTGGGAAAAATGATGTTGTTGTAACCTATCATGACCCATGTCATGCGAAAAAAATGCAGGGTATCTTCAATGAACCACGTAGCCTGATTAAAGAGAACTATAACCTTGTTGAAATGTCCGATCCAAACCAGTGTTGTGGTTTTGGTGGGGTAACCATGCAGACAGAGAAGTTTCATTTTGCACAAGCAGCGGGTAAACCTAAGGCGGCAATGATTAGAGCGACTCAGGCAGAGTATGTCTCTTCTGAGTGTTCCGCCTGTCGAATGCAGTTGAGTAATGCAATGTATGAGGGTAATGTGGATACCATCTTCAAAAACCCGATAGAGCTTATTGCCGATTCTTTAGAAAAGTAGTCAATTCTCTATCACAGCTTTATTATATAATATAAAAAAATATTTTTATATTCCCTTTAACGTTTTTGTAACACTTCATATATTATACTTTCGCTAAATTCTTACCGGAGGGGGTAGTATGTATATGAAGATAGCGATGAGTACTCTAGTGGGAGCACTTTTAATTGGTTGTGGCAATAGTGGCGGTGGCATTGATAGCGAGCTTGATAGTTTAATCAGTAGTTATGGCTTAACAGGTGATCCATCAACAGGTCGAGCGCTTCCTTCAATAAATGACCCTAAAGCACAGTTAGGAATGAAACTCTTTTATACAAAGGGCCTAGGTGGACAGACAGATTCTGCTTGTGTAACTTGTCATCATCCAATGTTGGGTGGAGGGGATAACCTCTCTTTGCCTATTGGGGTGGATGCTATTGATCCGGATCTTTTAGGTGAAGGAAGAGTTCATGATGCTTTAGCAGTAAATTATGATGGTTTTGCACCGGTTCCTCGTAATGCACCTTCGACCTTTAATGTGGGTCTATGGGACAGTGTCCTGTTTTGGGATGGACGTGTTCAGAGTATCTCTGCAAATGCAGGGCATAATGGAGAAGTCGGTGGAATTAGAACTCCTGATTCGGCTTTTGGTGTTGCTGATGTAGATGCGGGTGCAAACCTAGCAGTCGCCCAGGCTCGTTTTCCAGTGACGTCTAAAGAAGAGATGCGTGGATTTACTTATGAGGCGGGGAACTCGAATGCTATCTTAAGAGATGCTCTTGAGATACGTTTTACCTCACAAACTATTGTAAATACATGGCAGAGTGAGTTTGATGGTGTTTATGGAGCTAACTCTGTTACATTTGCTAATATAGTGGATGCTATTGGGGCTTATGAACGTTCTCAAGTTTTTGTTAACACCCCATGGAAGGCTTATGTTGAAGGTAATAGACTTGCTATCTCAGCGCAGGCGAAAAAAGGGGCAAGACTGTTTTTTAACTCTTATGAAAACGGTGGGATGAACTGTGTAGCTTGTCATAGTGGTGATTTCTTTACAGATGAGGGCTTTCATGTAATGGCAGTACCTCAAGTAGGTCATGGAAAAGGCAATGGCATTGAAGATGACTTCGGTCGTTCACGTGAAAATGGGGATGCTGATAATCAGTATGCTTTTAGAACTCCAACGCTTTTAAATGTTGAAGTGACAGGTCCATGGGGACATGATGGTGCTTACACCAGTTTAAGAGCCATGGTAGCGCATATGGTAAATCCAGAAGCAGCTGTAGCGGGGTACGACTTTTCACAACTCGACAGTATTGTAAAAACTGACAATACAGCAGCCAATAATCTTCTTTCGCTTACTAAGCTACAAGCCAATAGAACAGCTGGTATCTCACCCCATCAAAGTGTGGTAGCAACAGAGGGTCAGATTGATGATCTTGTAGCGTTTCTTAAAACACTCACTGATCCATGTGTCAAAAATCGTGACTGCATGAGTCAATGGATTCCTGATAATGTTGTAGGACCAGATGGTTTACAGCTCAATGCAAAAGACCAATCAGGTGATCTTTTATAATAATTCCTTATAAACACCCTTTTTAGGGTGTCTTCTGCAGCTTTGTGTAACCTTCTCGCTATGACTATTTCGCTATACTTCTAAAAAAATATGGACACTTTTAATGGAATTTTGGAAAACAAGCCGTGGCGGTCGCGAAGCGATGTTTCAGGCGAAGCCGCATAGACAGGATACAATGTAATGGAATTCTGGAATAACATTTACGCAAACTTTAATCCAGTTGCCTTTAGCCTTTTTGGGCTGAAGGTACATTGGTACGGCATGATGTATGTCTTAGCATTACTATTTGCTCTGTTTGTAGCAAAATGGTTGGTTAAAAAGGATAATGTTGACCTTGGAAAAGCGAAGCTCGATGACTTTTTTATCTGGGTCGAAGTCGGCGTTATTTTAGGGGCTAGGTTAGGCTATATTCTCTTTTATGACCCTAATGTGTGGGAGTATTTAACGCATCCTTGGCAGATCTTCAATCCTTTTGTTAATGGGGAGTTTGTTGGAATTCGTGGCATGAGTTATCATGGAGCACTCATTGGCTTTATGCTAGGCGCTTATGGTTATGCACGCAAAACAGGGGTGCAGTTTTGGTTCTTAATGGACCGTGTAGGTATTGCTGTACCCATTGGATATTTCTTTGGTCGTATTGGAAACTTTTTAAACCAAGAGTTAGTAGGACGTGAGACGACCTTAGCAGATACCCCATGGGCTATTTATGTGGACGGGGTACTACGTCACCCTTCACAAATTTATGAGGCCTTTTTAGAAGGAATCTTTATCTTTGTTATTTTGTATCTTTTAAGAAAGAAGCTTACCCTAACTGGTTCTATTGCCTTAGGTTATGGTGCACTGTATGGACTGGGGCGTTTTACAGCCGAATTTTGGCGTGCACCTGATGCGCATATCGGGTATGTTTTAGGAACAAACTGGCTAACGCAAGGGCAGTTGATGTCACTGGGCATGGCGATTATGGCCATGGTGTGGCTCTATATTTTATATCTTATGGATAAAAAAGAGCAGAAAAAAGCTTAAGCGTTTTGTTCTTGACTCTCATAAAGTTTTAACAGAGCCATAAAAAAGGCAGTGATTGCCGGCCCTAGTACCATTCCCCAAAACCCAAAGGCTGTTAATCCCGCTAAGATAGAGAAGAAGACAAGCAGCTCATTAATCTTAGTACTGGACTTAATAAAGTTCACATCAATGTACTTGATAATCATCGGTTTGACAAAGGTATCTGCGATAATAGAGATCACGATAATGGAGTATAAGGCGATAAAAAGAGCATTACCCGTATGGCCTAAAGAGAGCTCATAAACCATAAAAGGTGCCCACATCAATGCGCCCCCTACAATAGGAATCAACGAAGCGATACCATACATAATCCCAAAAAGAAGCCCATTATAACCAATAGCACTGATCATAACTCCAAAGAGTGCCCCCTCAAGTGTCGCAGTAGCGATGATGGAGTAAAAGACTACGGACATTACATTAGATAGTTCTAAACTTAATAGAGTTGTGTCTTGCTGAGGAAGACGAACAATCTTGATTAGATAACGCATAATGGTTTTTCCATAATATTGCGCAAAAAAGTAAAAGATGATGATTAAGAAGGAGTCTTTTAAGAAAGAGGCTGAGTACTTTCCAACACTAGCGGCAAAGGTGAGAGAATCACCTGCCATATTGGCTAGGTTGTTATAATCGGTAATATCTTCGAGTTGGGCCTTCACAAAAGCAAGTGATTCAGGGAGGTTATGGATCCAAAGCTCTATCTTTTCATACACAATAGTAAAGGTATCGATATTAATCCCATGGAGTTTAAGTGTCAGTGTTGTTAAGAAATAGCCCAAGGGTGCAAAGAGTAAGATAGCAAGTAAGATACTAGAACTAAAGGCAGCAAGGAAATCATTTTTTAAAACCTCAAGCAACTTTTTATGGATGTTTGCCGTAGAGATGGCTAAGAGTGAGCCTATGAGAATAGGCATCCAGTAAGCATTATAGAGTTGGTACATCCAGTACAGTGCAAAGGCAAAAAGCAGCATAAAAAAGTGTTGTGGTTTCATAAAAAAGTGCTCCTAATTATTCAAAGAGGGTGTTTCCCTGAGGGGGTTTAAACTTTAAGACCTCATAGGTTTTTTGCGTGGCAACTCTTCCGCGTGCGGTTCTTTCAAGATAGCCATTGGCCAGAAGATAAGGCTCGAACACATCTTCAATGGTTCCCTCATCCTCACTTAAAGCTGCCGCTATGGTACTAAGACCCATTGCCTTACCCTTTGCATCGACTAAGAGCTTAAGCAGACGAATATCCATCTCATCAAAACCATTATCATTAATACCGAGTTCATTAAGCGCGTATTGAGTACGTTCAAGCAAGATACTAAGCTCATCTTCTACCTCGGCAAAGTCACGTACGCGGCGTAGTAAACGAAGGGCAATACGTGGGGTTCCTCGGCTTCGACGTGATATCTCTAAGGCAGCTGGTCTTTCGATGGGCTTTTCAAGTTTATCAGAGGCTTTTTGCATAATGGTTGCGAGCTCTTCTGCATTATAAAACTGTAATCTAAAGTTCATCCCAAATCGATCTCGTAGTGGGTTGGATAGCATCCCAGCACGGGTAGTTGCTCCAATAAGCGTGAATTTTGGAAGGTCAATTTTCACCGTTTGTGCAGCGGGGCCTGAACCGATGATGATGTCAAGTCTAAAGTCTTCCATAGCAGGATAAAGAATCTCTTCAACTGCAGGAGAGAGTCGGTGAATTTCATCAATAAAGAGGATGTCTCCCTCTTCAAGATTGGTCAAGATAGCAGCTAAGTCTCCCGATTTTTCGATCATAGGAGCGGCGGTGACTTTAATATTAGTATTCATCTCAGAGGCAATGATAAGTCCTAAGGTGGTCTTTCCTAAACCAGGAGGCCCATAAAAAAGGACATGATCTAGGGACTCTTCACGTTTTTTAGCTGCTTTAATAAAGACACTCAGGTTCTTTTTAAGCTGCTCTTGCCCAATGTAATCATCCCAAGAATCAGGTCTTAGGCTCTGTTCTAACTCACTTTCTGAGGTGAATTTTTCGATCTCAACGACACGTTCCATCTGCTATTTTCTCATCTAGTAGGTGTGCTCATTAGCAGGGAATGTTTTACTCTCTACTTCGCTTTTATAGCTTGCAACGGCTTCTTTGACTAAGCTAGCACCATCAAGGTATTTTTTCACAAACTTAGGGGTAAAGGCTTCAAAAAGTCCTAGCATGTCAGAGAAGACAAGCACCTGTCCATCCACACCACTTCCCGCGCCAATACCGATGATAGGCACATTAACCGCTTGCGCTATCAATGCAGCAGCCTCCGCTTTAACCCCTTCAATAACAATACAAAAAGCACCTGCATCTTCGATGGCTTCAGCATCTTCGATAAGTAGTTCGATATCATGCGGGCTTTTGCCTCTAACAATATAACCACCTTCACCGCGAACCGATTGTGGAAGTAGGCCAATATGACCACAAACTGCAATGCCATTATCCGTTAAGTTTTTAATCATAGCGGCCTTATCTTTTCCACCTTCTATCTTCACCGCATCAGCAGGGGTCTCTTGGTAGACACGAATAGCATTTTCAAGGGCTTGTTCAGCGTTGTTGTAAGTTCCAAAAGGCATGTCACAAATCACAAAGGTGTTTTTTGCACCGCGACAGACGGCGTTAGTATGGTAGATCATCTGATCGAGTGTGGCGCTGAGGGTGTCGGCTTTTCCGTTAAAACTCATGTTCAAACTATCACCCACGAGGATCATGTCCGCACTTTCTTCTAATAAGGTTGCAAAGAGGGCGTCATAAGCGGTGATCATAGTCAATAGACGTTCATTTTTTGCTTTTTTGATACCATTAATAGAGAGTTTCTTTGTCATTTTCTAACCTTGCTTGTGTTAATGTTATCGTATTATACAGTCAATTTATTTTTTTAGGGCTAAGAGTGTAGAAATATTTACACGATACTGCTATAATTGTACAAATTAGGAGAGTGCATGGGTGTGCGTCGCGACTTAGAAGATAATTATGACTTTGAGATAGTGGATGAGTTTTTAGACCATTATGCGATGATGGTTGAAATTATGGAACCATTAATCATTGACCTAGGTAAGAGCGAACGTTACCAACATGCCTTAGAAGAGCTTTTTAGAATCTTTCACAACATCAAATCAGCCTCAAGTTTTTTAAAGATAGAACCAATGGTACGTCTGTCTACCTTTATCGAAGATTCGCTTGAGATGATGCGTTACCAAGAGGGACCTGCTAATGATGAGGTCGTTAACTGGTTGGTTGCGGTTAATGACATGTATATACAGTGGCAAGAAGATTTGAAAGTGGATAATGAGATGACAAAGATCAGCTTTTCGCTCCTTAAACTACCCGATATGGAGATGACTTGAAGCAACTTGTAGGTTACATTACCACTGGATACCCCGATAAAAATTTCACCGCTGACTTAGCCCTTTCACTTTCACAAAATGGTGTGGATTCCATTGAACTTGGCGTACCTTTTTCTGACCCTGTAGCCGATGGTCCTGTAATTGAAAAGGCAAATCATAAGGCCCTTGAGTTAGGCTTTAAGTTCCAAGATATCTTAGATGTCTCTGAGCAAGTGGCTAAAGAGGTTGATATCTTATGGATGGGGTATTTTAATCTTTTTTATCAGTACAACATGGACAAACTCCTTCCACGTGCGAAAGAACTAGGGGTCTCAGGAATGATTATCCCTGATCTTCCACATGAAGAGGCCAAGGCTTATGCCCCACTTTTTAATAACAATGCTGTGGCAAACATCTCCTTTGTGGCACCGACTGATACAAAAGAACGTATTAAAGAGGTAGTTGAAGGGGCGCAAAAGTTTATCTATATGGTCGCGTATGCTGGGATTACCGGTTCAGGTCAGTCTGAAGATTTACAACCTATCATTACCTCTATCAAAGAGTGTACACAAACGCCTGTGTATGTTGGTTTTGGGGTGAATGAAAAAACGGCACAAGATAAGGTAAAAGGAGCAGACGGTGTTATCGTTGGTTCTGCCTTTATTCAAGTTTTACTTGATGAGTCACTTTCCAATACGCAAAAAATAACAAAGTGTTCTGAGATAGCCCGTAGTATCAAAGATAAGATCAACAGCTAATTTCTTTTTAACTTCCTTCTTCTCTTGCCTTTGTTTGAAGGTGAAAAGAAGGCGAGTGACAGTAACTTTGCTGAAGCATAAAACATAAACATATAAGCGATAAAGCGAACCAGGCTTGCGATAAAACCGTGAAACTTAAGTAGGTGTAACTGACTCAAAATGTAGTTAAAATCATGCAGACCATCCACCCCTAAAAAAGATTTACTCGCAGGAAGATAGAGCCCCTCACCAGCAGTCGAGATATACCAAGCCGTATAATGCAGCGAAATCCCAAAGATAAACAGACCGATAAGATAAGGAAAAACTTGCCCACGACGTTTATAGTAAATCCCCACACCCAGAGGAAAAAGAAGTTGAAAAAGCGTACCATTGAGCGCGGTAAAAAATTGAGGACAGTGCAAGATATAACAGATGCCATGCCCACCTTCATGCACAATACCAAGGGTTTGTGAGATGATGAAAAAGTAGAGTAAAAAGATCTGCTTAGAGAGTGAATCTCCAATAATAGGCTCACTTCCATAAGGAGCCAGCTTAGCAATCATCAATAAAGAGATCAGCACGATGATAGCCACTACTTTTTTACTTAAGGCCGAAGTCTCAGGCTCCTTAGGTTGTTTAAAGGCTTCAAACTCCTCTAAAATATCCATCTTATTTCTTTTCATAAGCAAAGTTTACACAAGATTATCTTAGATTTAATCCTGAAAGTGTTATAATTTCATTTAATTAGTGTACACCTTACTTATATCTATAAGCACACACGGGGACGACTTGGCTTCGACTGGAGTGGTTTCGGGATTAGGTTGCATGTGGGACTGAGCATCTCCCTTACACGGCTCAACTTGCTTAAACGCAAACAACACTAATTATCGCCCAGCTTACGCCGTAG
>Ga0316207_10000723_pt1 | contig 47854 bp, 43 predicted proteins | sample 6weekpyrite_MG_FD_204943 | JGI IMG/M metagenome (GOLD analysis project Ga0316207, IMG submission 204943) | Microbial mat bacterial communities from mineral coupon in-situ incubated in ocean water Damariscotta River, Maine, United States -... | ecosystem: Environmental > Aquatic > Marine >... | reverse complement strand
TAAAAATTTACAGCTAATGGTTGAGCATATTGAGCCTTGTTAGAATGACAGTGGGCCTGATTATAAGGTAGAATTCGGCCTTTATTTTTTAAGGATTTCAATATGTTGGAAATCCCAAGGTTTTTTTAGAATGTTAGAAATTCAGCCAATCAAAACTCGAATCAAAGATTTTCAGGGTCGTACAGACATCCTGAGGGGGTACCTTTGACTACGAGGTCAAGCAAGAGCAATTAGCGGAAGTTATTCGTGAGCTAGAAGAGCCCTCTGTTTGGGATAATCCTGAACGTGCCCAGGAATTGGGACGCGAACGCGTTACCCTAGAAAAAATCGTCCATATTATCGATGAGCTAGATAGCAGTCTCGCCGATGCCTCAGAACTCGTCGAGTTAGCCGCTGAAGAAGACGATGAAGAAACTGTCGAATCGGTGACAATTGAGCTAGACGAGAAAGAAAAGTCACTCGAACAACTCGAATTTAAGCGCATGTTCTCAGGGAAAATGGATGCCAATAATGCCTTCCTGGATATTCAATCTGGGTCAGGTGGGACTGAGGCGCAAGATTGGGCTGAGATGATCCTACGTATGTACTTACGTTGGGGTGAAAGCAATGGCTTTAAGACAGAGCTAGTTGAAGCCTCTTCGGGTGAGGTTGCGGGAATCAAAAGTGCCACGATTAAGTTCACAGGTGAATATGCCTTCGGTTGGTTGCGTACAGAAACAGGTGTTCACCGTTTAGTTCGCAAATCGCCGTTTGATTCAGGTAATCGTCGTCATACCTCTTTTTCTTCCGTTTTCGTCTCTCCAGAAGTCGATGATAATATTGAAATTGATATTAACCCGTCAGACCTAAGGGTTGATACATACCGTGCCAGTGGCGCAGGCGGGCAGCATGTTAATAAAACCGATTCTGCAGTGCGTTTAACGCATGAGCCAACTGGGATCGTGGTACAGTGTCAAAGCGGTCGCTCGCAGCACCAAAATAAAGATAATGCGATGAAGCAGTTAAAGTCCAAGCTTTATGAGTATGAGTTACAAAAACAAAATGCTGAAAAACAGGTAATGGAAGACAGCAAAACAGATATTGGTTGGGGTAGTCAGATTCGATCTTATGTTTTAGATCAATCACGAATCAAAGATTTAAGAACAAATGTCGAAACCAGTAACACTCAAGCAGTGCTTGATGGTGATTTAAATAAATTTATTGAAGCAAGCCTCAAAAGCGGTTTATAAATAATTATTAATTAGAGAAAATTTAGATGTCAGATAATAATGAACAACAAGCACCCGTAGACGAAAATAAATTAATCGCTGAGCGCCGTCAAAAATTAGCCGGTATCCGTGAAGCTGAAGGCACAGCATTTCCAAATGATTTTCGTCGTAATGTTATGGCCGGTGAGCTTCAAGCGGAATACGGTGATAAAGAGAAAGATGAAATTGCTGAATTAAATATTCGTGTAAGTGTTGCTGGCCGTATGATGTTAAAACGTGTCATGGGTAAAGCCAGTTTTGCAACGGTTCAGGATATGTCAGGTCGCATTCAGTTTTATGTTGCTCGTGATGATTTACCTGAAGGCGTTTATAACGAACAGTTTAAAAAGTGGGATATCGGTGACATCATTGGTGGCGAAGGTACGTTAATGAAAACGAATAAGGGTGAACTATCGGTTAAATTAGATAGTATTCGTTTATTAACTAAGTCATTGCGTCCGCTTCCTGAAAAATTTAAAGGCATCTCTGATCAAGAAACACGTTATCGCCAACGCTATATTGATCTTATTATGAATGAAGAGTCGCGTAATACGTTTATGATGCGTTCTAAAATTGTGGCGCATATTCGTGAATTTTTAACAAAGAAAGATTTCTTAGAAGTTGAAACGCCAATGATGCAGGTGATTCCTGGTGGTGCAACGGCACGTCCATTTACAACGTTCCATAATGCACTCGACATGGATTTGTTTTTACGTATTGCACCTGAGCTTTACTTAAAACGTTTAGTTGTTGGTGGCTTTGAACGTGTGTTTGAAATTAACCGTAACTTCCGTAACGAAGGTTTATCGACGCGTCATAATCCAGAATTCACTATGATTGAATTTTATGAAGCGTATGCTGATTATAATGATCTTATGGACATCACTGAGGAAATGCTGCGTTCTATCGCAGAGAATGTTGTGGGTAAAACACAAGTACCTTATCAAGGCGATGTTTATGACTTTGGAAAAGCATTTGATCGTATGACAGTTAAAGAATCGATTCTTCATTTTAATAGTGATATTACAATGGAAGAGTTAGATGATGAGACGAAAGCCCGCGCTATTGCAGAGCGTTTAGGTATTCCACTTAAAGACGGTTATGGTTTAGGAAAAGTTCAAATTGAAATTTTTGAAAAAACGGTTGAGCATCGTTTAATGAACCCAACCTTTATTACTGCTTACCCAACAGAAGTATCACCGCTTGCACGTCGTAATGATGAGGATCCTTTTGTAACAGATCGTTTTGAATTTTTTGTTGGTGGTCGCGAGATCGCAAACGGTTTTTCAGAATTAAATGATGCAGAAGATCAAGAAGATCGTTTTAAAGCACAGGTTGCTGAAAAAGAAGCGGGTGATGATGAAGCAATGTTTTTTGATCAAGATTACATTACCGCATTAGAACACGGCATGCCGCCAACAGCAGGTGAAGGTATTGGTATCGATCGTTTGGTGATGTTATTCACAGATGCACCATCAATCCGTGACGTTTTACTTTTCCCTCATATGAGGCCAGAAGCGTAATTATAAATTACGATTAGGGTCATGCTAGACGAAACGCGAAGCGGTTCTTAAGTGCGACCAGAATCGCAATCGTAGATTGCGGTTAAGGGAGTGCTCGACAAGCCTCCCTCTTAGACAATAAAAAAGGCCAGCTAAAAAGCTGGCCTTTTTTAATCGAGCAATAGGGCTAAATTATTATTTAGTCCAGTTACCGAAGTTTTCTGTAGTACGTTCTTGACCGTCTTCAAAACCAGCGCTGTAAGCTTCTGTTACACGTTGTTCTTCGCGTTCTGGGTTATTTACATAACCACCTTGCCATCCTTGTACGTATTCAGCGTCTACGCCCATTTCTTCCATTTTAGTGCATGCATCATAATATTCAGTGTTCATTAGTGTATCTCCTCGGAATAATCCAGTAATTATCTCAATTTACGAACAAATGTACAAATTCTTTATAAGCTTTTCCCTATATATCTGTATAGGTTAGTCGAAGAAATCAGTATTTCCCGATGATATCGGCTAAAGTTTCCCTGACTTGATGCTTAAATGACCATAACTTAGTTATGGTTATATTAATTCGGTGCCGAAGTATACAAAGCTCTGAGATACGACAATATATCCCTATAGGGCAGGTACCCTATCTAATGGATAATAACCAAGTTAGTGCGTCAGGTATGGGTTTCAGGATATAATAAGCGGCTAATTATAGACCGTTTTGAGAGAATTAAGATATGACAACCGACGCCGCAGAAATCGTAGAATTTAACAGTGCCATGACCGCATTTGAAACCAAGCAGTTTTCAACGGCTGCTCAGCTCCTTACTCCCTTTGCCGAAAAGGGTAATGCCGATGCACAGCATCGTTGTGCGATTATGTTCCAAAATGGCTTAGGTGTCGCACCTAACGAAGAAAGAGCGCTTAAATACATGGAAGCAGCGGCAGAACAGGGGCACCCTGTTGCACAACATGGTCTTGGTTTCATGTACATGGAAGGTGAATGTGTTGAAAAGGACGCTGAAAAAGCCCTTGAGTGGTTTAAGAAGGCGGCAGAACAAGACATGGTAGGCTCAATGACCACGATTGCCATGATGTATGAGCAGGGCAATGGGGTGGAAAAAGACCCGGAATTAGCCAAAGAATGGTACGCCAAAGCCGGCTTCTAATTTAAACTTCCTACCAGTCATTTTGCGTGCGTTAAAAATGCTATTCGTAATGCTCATGTACTTATTGTACATTCCGCTTCCTCATAACATTTTGCCTTCGCAAAAAGAATGGTAGAAACTTTAAAGCCCTTTAAAGAATAGATTAGAAAAATTAATAATAATTATTAGATGGAAATTATGTAATGCGCCCAGCACATTTAAAAACAGTTCTAGATAAAGAATTTTTAAGTACCGAAGACGGTTTTCACACCCCCGTTATGTTGTGGGGCGCACCGGGTGTTGGGAAATCTCAAATTATTTCTCAAATTGCAAAGAGTCATAATGCACCATTAATAGATATTCGTTTATCACAAATGGAACCGAGTGACTTGCGCGGCATTCCTTTTCGCGAAGGTGAAAAAGTGGAGTGGGCCATTCCATCTATGTTGCCGAACGCAGAGACACACGGTGAACGCGGTATATTATTTTTGGATGAAATCACATCGGCGCCACCGAGTGTTTCAGCAGCGGCTTATCAGCTAATTTTAGACCGTAAGCTCGGTGATTATGAAGTCCCCGAAGGCTGGGCTATTTTTGCCGCGGGGAATCGCCAAGGCGATCGTGGTGTGACTTATACAATGCCGGCTCCTTTAGCGAATCGTTTTTCGCATTTTGATTTTGAAGTAAATGTGGATGACTGGGTCGCGTGGGCATATAGAAGTGATATTGATGACCGGGTAATTGCCTTTGTGCGCTTTCGTCCGGAGTTATTATTTGAATTTGATCCTGCACATAATCCTGTTGCGTTTCCTTCGCCTCGATCATGGGAGTTTGCACATCGTGCCGTGCAAAAATTTGAACATCAAAATGACATTCGCTTAGGTGCACTACAAGCCTGTGTTGGGCCTGCAGCGGGTATTGAGCTGAATGCATTTATTGCAAACCTCGATCAACTACCTGACATTGATGCAATTTTAAAAGGCGAGCAGGTCGATGCACCAACTGAAATTGATTTACAGTATGCGGTAGCTTCTTCACTAGTCGGGCATGCTATTCGTGTACAAGATAAAGAAGAAGCACAAACTGTACATGGCCATATTTTAAATTATGCCTCTGTGTTCCCTCAGCGTGAAATGGGGGTGATGCTTGTTTCAGATATGCACCGTGCAATTGGTAATGATATTTTTGCTGTTCCTGAGTTTGCACAGTGGTCTAATGCAATTGCTGATGTTCTTTTATACTAAAGCCACCTACAAAACTTAATTTATATGTCGGTTGAAGCTGAACAAGCCTTAAGTAAAGTTGAGATAAAGCTCGCATCTGCTCGTACGCGTTTAATTATTGATAAACCTTTTTTAGGTGCTTTAGTTTTACGTTTACCAATGGAAGAGGCTGATCCAGAGTGGTGTAAAACAACCGCAACGGACGCACGTAAGTTTTATTACAACGCAGAATACATTGATTGCTTATCAATCGAAGAAACCCAATTCATGTTGTCTCATGAAGCATTACATTGTGCCTTGTCACATTTTTCTCGCCGCCAACATCGTGTGACTCATAAATGGGATCTTGCTTGTGACTACGCGATAAACCCTATACTTGAAAAAGATGGTTTAACGCCACCTCCCGGTACATTACGGCTTCGTGAATACGAAGGGATGACGGCTGAAGAAATCTATCCTCTGATTGATGATTTAGATGATCAAGAAACACTCGATCAACATATTTATGATGATTCGAATTCAGATAGTGAAAACAATGTAGCATCACCCCCAAAGGATGATTCAGAGACAGATAATACACAAAAAGAAAAACAGCCTAGCCAGGGTAAAGGCTCACAAAAGTCTCCTGATCAAAAAGACAGTGGCGGTGGAAACTTACCAACGGGCGATAAAGACTCTGATGGTGGGGGCAAGGCTGAGCCGAAGGACACTAATGAAGGTAAGGGCGCAGAAAAGCCACAACCATTAAGTCATCAAGAAAAAGAAAACTTAACCGTACAATGGCAACAACGTTTAGCCGGTGCTGCACAACAAGCGATGCAAGCAGGAAAGTTAGACGGTGAAATGGCACGCATGGTGGATTTTTTATTACAGCCACAACTACCATGGCGTAACTTGATTTCACGTTATTTAAATTCACTGGCACGTGATGATTATAGTTATACTAGACCATCAACACGTCGCGGTGATCCTGCTATTTATCCCAGCTTACGCAGTGCACAGTTAGATATTACGATTGCGATTGATACCAGTGGTTCAATTAGTATGACGGAAATTCAAGAGTTTGTTTCAGAAATTGATTCACTTAAAGCACAAATGCGAGCCAAGGTGACACTGATTGCTTGTGACTCTGAACTGGCCAAAGACTGTCCCTGGGTATTTGAACCCTGGGATGAATTTATATTACCTAAGAGCATTAAAGGTGGCGGTGGTACACGCTTCACACCTGTATTTGATTGGGCTAACCAACAAGACAAAACCCCCAATATTTTGGTTTACTTTACTGATGGTGAAGGCGAGTTCCCTAAAGTTGAACCAAGCTTTGATGTTTTATGGTTAGTCAAAGGAAAGAAGAAAGTGCCTTGGGGGCAGCGAGTCCAACTAAACTAACATAAATACCATGAAGCCATATAGCGGTGTTTACCCTCCATTATATTTAATGTGTGGGGCACGATAAAAACTTTTCAAAATGCTCATGTACTTATCGTACACTCCGCTTTTTCATCTGTTTTGCCTTGCTCTTTGATTTCATGGTATCTGTGTAAGCTTAGTAATTTTAGGTAACTTACATACGTGCAATAATATGGTTCTAATTAATTTATAGAAAATAAAAATGATAAATCTATCTAACGAAGACAATTTAAGAATGAATGTATTGCTGCACCAAGAGTTGCAAGCAATTCGCATTGATGAATCAAAAATGGTTGTATATGGATTATCGGAAAAGGGTGAAGCCACTGTTCCGTTAAAACCAAACTGTAAAGATGAGGTTTATGTTAAACAAGTTAAAGAACTTATCTCAACACATATTCTAGGTTCACCTGGCGGCTACCCAATCTTTCTACGTCGCTGGACAAGAATGGGGCAGTCTCGCACGAATGAAAGTTTAGAACGTTTACTCTTGCTAGGCGAGTCAGAAGCCATTGTTGCCGTTGTTAATGCGGACGAAGTCTCTAATGAAGTTGCTCGTCGTGCCTGGTGGGCAATGCCAACCGCAGAAAATGCACGTTGTTTATTACGTCATAAAGATGTTATTGAAGGAAGTATGGGGAAGGAGCTCGCTGATTTTTTAGTGGAGTTTTTACCTTTTGAAGAAGAGCCGGGTGCAATGATTGAATCTGCACGTTTGGTTTTACAAAAAGATCTTATAACAGAAAAAGTACGTGATGATTTATGGAAAAAAGGCCAGCGTAAAAATGCTTTACTTGTCGGCTTTTTAAAAACCTTGCCTAATGAATTACCTGTTGAGTCAAAAGAGCATAAATCACTTAAAGACTTTAAAGAAAAACTCACTTCCTTAAATGATAATGCGTATTCTAAAATGCTTTTACGGGCATTAAGTCAAGAAGGTCAAGCCTATTTAACAACCATTGAATCTGTTATAAAAAAACCTTCTAACCAAGACGTGGTTATTTCATTATTTAAAACAATGCGTGAATACTTTGAGTCAATACGACCGAATGATGTTGAATATCAAGATATTGAGATGTTGTTGGATGATTCCAGTAAATATGTAGATGTTGCTGCCACTCAACTTGATGACTTGAAAGAATTTTTAGAATTATTACCAGAGCTATCTTCTTTTATAAAATCGACTATTATTTTATCCTTGGTTGGTGAATCGCTTACCAGTCCTGTTTTTTCTCGCACCGACGCTATAGGTTCATTAATGAGAAAAAAAATAAATCATATAACAAGCCCTTTATTACAAGAAATATCGCTATTAAGAGGGAAGTGATATTTTCAATATCCTCCTCCCTATATAATAGGGGATAGGTGTTGCATCGACCGGTTGAAATCACAGTCGTTAGTAGCCATTGCATTATTACAACACTACGCTACAAGAATAGCCATTTTTTTTGGTTCTGCATTCTATCTTCATTTGTTTGGTCATCTAGCTGTAAATAACAGGTTGTGAGTTCTGCAGGTTTTAATATCAATGTGAATTCTTTTAATTCATCTCGTCTGAATGCATGAATATGAAGTTTTTCACCTTCTTCATAACTATTTACAATATTAGTAATATTTGACTTGTTAACTTGTAAATTATTAACAGCGATTACAATGTCACCAGCTGAAAGACCGGCAATCTCTGCGCTTTCACCATTAAATACCTGGGTGATTTTTGCACCAGAGGGATGTTCTGAAAAACGAGCACCAAAAGACGTGGTTTGGGTGTCATTATCTTTAGCCGGCTTTCCACCTTTATCATCTACAGATAGAGTTGGGCGTAAGTTATAGATAACACCCATTTCAGATAATGCACTCTCAAGTGGGAGCTCTTCTGTACCGTATAAGTAGTTATCAAAGAAGCCACTTAAATCAACACCTGAAATCTCGCTACAAATTTTTTCTATTTGTCCTTCAGCTAAACCAATTGATTTTTTTCCATAGCTTGACCACAGGTGTCGCATAATATCATCAAGCGATTTTTCATTTTTTGTTTCTGTGCGAATGGTAAGATCTAAGCACAGTGCAAGTAGAGCACCCTTGGCATAATAGCTTACAATATTATTTGGGGCACTTTCATCTTGTTTATAGAACTTTGTCCATGCATCAAAGCTAGACTCAGCAATACTTTGTTTGAATCGTCCTTTACCACGTAAAACACGGGTAATGGTTTGTCCTAATAATTCCAGGTAACTATCAATAGAAATAACCTTGCTGCGAACTAAAGCTAACTCATCATAATAAGATGTAATACCTTCGAATGCCCAGAGCTGTTGAGTGTAGGTTTCTTTTGTTAAATCATAATGCAAAAAGCTAGCAGGTTTAATGCGTTTTATATTCCATGTATGAAAATATTCATGGCTACACAACCCCAGGTAATTCCTGTATTTATCATTGGGTTCTTCTGGCTCAGTTGCTAATGGTAAGTCATCACGACTACACATAAGGCTGGTTGAGCTTCTATGCTCTAAACCGCCATAGCCATCGCCTGTTACCATAGTTAGAAAGATGTATTCATCTAGCTTAGGGAGTTCGCCAAACATCGTGCAATGCGTTTGACAGATTCTTGTTAAATCATTTTTAAGGCGTTCACTGTCATAACGGCATTGGCCTGTAAAAGCCATTGTATGAGTGGTATTTTCTACTTCAAATTCAAATTCGGACTGTGTACCAATTTCTACAGGGTGATCAATTAAGTCATCATAGTTTTCAGCTTTATACGTCCCGAACCCTGATGAATTTGTTGTTTTATTTGCTAAAGAGGTTGTTACTTTCCAGCTAGCATATTTTGGATCAGTCGGTTCTTCGATTTCAAGATAGCAGTTTTCATTTTCAAAACCGTGAGGCATTAAAAATAGGCTGCTGCCATTAAAAAAGGCATGTGTCATGTCAAAATGAGCAGTTCTTACAGATAAATCCCATGCATATACTTCATAAGATAAAGTAAGAGCAGATGTAGTGGGTGCTATCTTCCATGTGCTCTTATCAATTTTTTCAATTTTGACAGTCTCATTATTTGACCTGGCATCAATTGTAATAATGTTTTTTGCAAAATCACGAATCATGTAACTGCCGGGGATCCAGGCAGGTAAGGAAACTATCTGTCCTTTTTCATCTGGATGGCTAATTTCAAGAGAGACTCTGAATGTATGTGCATGTGGGTTATGTAAATTTACAGTATATTTAATAGTCATTTTGTTATTTTAATATATAGGTGGATATTATTTTTGTTTATTTTATTTGTACTATAAACAATCTCGTTAGGATAGCGCTTTATTTGTTGGCCTGAAGACACTTCTAGCCATTCACCGGTTTTCCCTATAATTGTCGTATCAAGTTTAATATGGTCTATTGCTCCAGCGATATTATTACTGAGTGACGAGGAATCTACACCTACTTGGATAATTGCTTTTCCATTGAATTCATGAATTTTAAAAAGGTAGTTTTTTCCAATTTTTTTATAACGTACTGACTCAGTAACCGAACCATCTGCAGAGCGTGTACGTTCACGGACGGGAATTGATACCCCTGTGTTTAATGTCACCCATTGACGTTCGATGATGGACATCGATTGTGATGCATTATTTCTATTTAACTCATAAATATTTTTTGATTCTTTAAAGTTTAATTTTCGTTTAGATGAGATAAATTCAAGAGTAAGAGGAATAGTTGGCGTATCAAGCTTTTGAATTAATTTAACAATATTCTTTGTCTTCTTCTTTGCGCCTTTGATGATAAGCGTGTTGTTGTTCGTGTTTGCTGATATTGTATGTTCAGTTAAAGGTTTAAGCACACTTACTGCTTCTGTTACATCGATATGTTTTAATTGTACCGTGGTGAATTGCTCTTGTTTTGCCATAGCATTCAAACCACTAAGCAGTAATACAAATATAACTATCAATTTCATTATTTTTCACCGAGTTTCATATCGTAATGAGGAATACCTGCGTCCATATACACATCGCTTGAAATGGAAAACCCTTGTTTTTCATAGAATCCGGTTGCGTGTTCTTGTGCAGATAGTTTAATGTTTGCCATTGATTTTTTATGTGCCAGATCAACCATAAATTTAAGCATGTTCTTACCAATACCTTGGTTACGAAAGTCAATGAGTACAGCCATTCTACCTATATGACCATCACGCAATAAACGTGCCGTTCCGACTGCTTTGTTATCAAAATAAGCAATAATATGTACAGAATTTGAATCGAATTCGTCCCATTCTAATTCAGCGGGCACATTTTGCTCTTCTATAAATACTTTAGTACGTATTTCTTTTATCTCAGGTAAGCTCTTTTCAAAATCAACAATTTTTATATTAGTATTACTCATGGAGCTGATCGTTTTCGAATTCGATAAAGCCTGAATTATAAAGTCTGCATAATAATTCGAGTGCTACTTTATTGTCTATGTAAGATTGAAGTGTTTGATATGTATAAGTCGCTTTATTGCAAAAAAGTATTGCTATGTCATTCGCTTCTTCTTGTATAGGGAGTTTAGTACCGTTGATGAAGAGAGTAATACTATTGTCTTTGCGTTTAATATAATTAGCTCTAACTGTTGCAGGACGTCGAAGAGAATTACTGTTCTTCAATTCGTCCAAAAACTCATCTACTGTTAAATTGTTTTCAATAAGTTCACTTTCATCATTTAGATATTCTGTAATAAATTGACCAAACCAATCTTCTATTTTTGATTTGTCATCGAAATGAGATAGTAATATTTGTTGTATATTGTTTATTGCTTCAGAAGATATTTCACCATTATTATTTGATTTTCTTAAATCTGGATCTTGATAACGTAAATCATCCGCTAGTGTTGTTATGTGTTCGTCAATATAAGATGAAAGTAATTCAGCTTGTGAGGGCGCTCTAAAGCCTATCGAAAAGGTCATACAATCTTCCATGCCAATGCCGTAGTGAGCAACATTTGGGGGAAGGTAGAGCATATCGCCGGCTTCAAGGATCCATTCAGATTCTGGTGTAAAATCTTTAATGATTTTTAATGGTAAGCCTTCTTCAAAATTATCTTCACTAATAGCTTTTTCACTGATCATCCATTTTCTTCTGCCGCTGGCTTGCAATAAAAAAACATCATACTGATCGATATGAGGGCCAACACTGCCTTCAGGAGCTGCGTAGCTTGCCATGAGGTCATCAACACGCCAGCTAGGTATAAAATCAAACTGGTGTAGTAAATCATCAAACTCAGGAAATATTTTATTCAACCCCTGGATTAATAATGTCCAATGACTTTTAGGTAGTTTAGGAAATCTTTTCTCTAAAAAGGGACCATTCTCCAACACCCATTTTGGAGTTGTTTTCTGCTCTAAAATGATTCTGGACTCAACAAACTCCTCACAAGCTAAGCCAGCAAGTTCTTCAGCCGATATGGGAGATTTGTAATGAGGAAAAGCGGAGCGTATCAATAATGGCTTTTTCTGCCAGTAATGAAGTAAAAAATCATCAATGTTTAAATTTTGTATCAATGTATAGTGTATATATGCTGAGGTTGTTAAAAGAGCTCGACATCACCTTCGCTTATAGTGATATCCTCTACAAGATTCTTTTCCAGTAATGTTTCAAAGTGACTTACTTGATTTCTTCCATTATCTTTTGAGTAATAAAGTGATTTGTCTGCCCGTTCAATGATGGTTGCTAGTGGTGCTTTATTATTAAAAGAACAAAAACCAATGCTAACTGTCACCTTGTTGTTTAATGGAAAAGGTATCGCTTCAACGGTTTTTCGGAATCGGTTCAGTATGGACTCAGCTTGCTCTGGTTTTACATCTTTGAATAAAATAGCAAATTCTTCTCCACCATAACGAAATAATAAATCAACATCACGAAAAGTATTTTTCATTGCGTTAGAAAAAAGTAGTAATACCTCATCACCATAGACGTGACCAAACTCATCATTTACCCGTTTAAAGAAATCAATATCAAGCAAGGCAAATTGGTATTGGGTTTGTTCATCATTTGAGCGTTTTTCAAAACTTAAGTCTTTATGAATTTTGGCTAGTTTAGTATCAAATGACTGGCGATTATATAATCCAGTCAGAGAGTCGGTGTCTTTATTCCGTAATAGATAAATTTGATAGTTATATGCGCTAAGAAGGGTGTTTATATATCTCTCGTCAATCATATTTTTATTGACAGTAATTAATAACCCCCGACTAGAGCGCTCGCTCTCAACGCTAAACACCTGAATGTAATCATCAGTTGGTAAAAACTTAAAATTTTCAAATGTTTTGTTTTTATCCGGTGAAGGGGCCGTTATAACGCTATGTTTTTTATTTCCACTTCGGGAATCTAAAAGGCTTGGAGAAAATACTTGGTTTTTTTCTTCATACAGACTATACCCCTGCTCATAAAGATAGATTTCCCCTCCGGGTTGAAATCCATCTATAACATCAAGTAAGGCTGTACGTAACTTTTCTATTTCATCTTGACGAATTAAATACAATAAATCTTTAATCGGACACTCTGCAGTATTTATTGTTGATTCGTCCATAGTAGCGTTAGAGCGCCTTAGTTTGCTCAACTGCATTACCAATATACGACATTGGTGTTAGAAGTATGAGCTGATCTTTTGCTTCCTGTGGAATCTCCAGCTTTGAAATAAAATCTTTAAAGTCTTGTTCGGTAACTCTGTGACCACGTGTCAGCTCTTTTAGTTTTTCATAAGGCTTTTCGATGCCGTAACGGCGCATGACTGTTTGAATGGGCTCTGCTAAAACTTCCCAGTTTGTATCTAATGTATTATGTAAAGAATCACTATTAACTTGTAGTTTACTAATGCCACGAAGTGTAGATTGATAAGCAATCACACAGTGTGCCAAACCTACTCCAAGATTACGTAGTACGGTTGAGTCCGTTAAATCGCGCTGCATTCTTGAAATAGGCAACTTAGCAGACAGGTGGGAGAAAACTGCATTTGCAATACCAATATTGCCTTCTGAGTTTTCAAAATCAATCGGGTTTACTTTATGAGGCATGGTTGAAGAACCTACTTCTCCCGCAATGGTTTTTTGCTTGAAAAAGCCCATTGAAATATAGGTCCAAACATCACGATCGAAATCCATTACAATATTATTAAAACGTGAGAAGGCATCAAAGAGTTCAGCCATATAATCATGAGGTTCAATTTGAATCGTGTAAGGGTTTTGTTCTAGCCCTAAACTCTCGATAAAGTTTTTACTAATAGAAGCCCAATCTAAATCAGGGTAAGCCGATAAATGCGCATTGTAATTACCAACTGCGCCGTTGAGTTTGCCTAATAATGGAACAGACTTTATTTGTTCAATTTGACGCTGCAAACGGTATACAACATTGGCAATTTCTTTACCGACTGTAGTCGGCGATGCAGGTTGACCATGTGTGTGTGCCAGCATTGGCTGCCCGGCTAATTCTTGCGCGAGGGAGGATAAAGCATTGATTAATTCATCAATAAGTTGGAGCATAACCGTGTCACGCGCTTCGCGTAGCATTAATGCATGCGATAAATTATTAATATCTTCAGAAGTACAGGCGAAATGAATAAATTCATTGACCGCCTCAAGCTCTTTATTGCCAGAAATTTTTTCTTTGAGTAGGTACTCTACTGCTTTAACATCGTGGTTAGTGGTGCTTTCAATTTCCTTAACCCGAAGTGCATCTTGTTCTGAAAAATCATCAACAATACTATTAAGCAATTTTTGAGTTTCTGCTGAAAAAGCCGGAACTTCGGCAATTTCTGTAATACTTGCCAAGTGCTGTAACCAACGTATTTCAACCAAAACGCGATGACGGATCAGACCATATTCACTAAAAATAGGGCGCAATGCTGCGGTTTTATTGCCGTAGCGGCCATCTACAGGTGAAATTGCGGTTAACTGACTGAGATCCATTACTTTTCCTCGAAATACGTTATTTAGAGCCGCTATAATACTCTGATTTTCTATTAAATGGTATTATGACGTGATTACTCTAGCATTATTTCTTTAATAAAATCATACGGATATCTAAGTATCAGTCACTTTTTAGCTAATTTTAACTAAATATCTCAATTGCTGAAGCCATTTGTTTTATTCACAGATTTGAGCTAATTTAAACCCGTAAATCTTCTCCCCCTCACATATTTGTATTAAATGACAGGAGTCATCAATGACGTTCAAAAAAGTTTCTAAATTTTCCGTAAAGTTCTCAGCAATTATTATGATTGGTTTAGCATTAGTATCCTGTTCTACCAAAGTTGAGCGAACACAGGCAAAAGACCAAAGTGAGCTTTCTGGAAAATGGAATGCCAATGATTCCAGGCTGGTTTCAAAAAAGGCGGTTAGCAGTATGTTAACGGGGCGGTGGGTAAGAAACCATCTGAAAACGAATCAAAAAGCACCGACGGTGATAGTTGGTAAGTTTACTAATTTGAGTCATGAAATCATTAATATCAAAACCTTTGTTGCCGATATTGAACGTGAAATGATCAATAGTGGTGAAATCGAGTTTGTTGCATCAAGTGATGAACGAGGACAAATCCGTGATGAACGATTGAATCAACAAACATTTTCAAATAGTAAGACACGCAAGCAAATGTTTCAGGAAACAGGCGCGGATTATATGCTAACCGGAAACTTAAATTCATTTGTAGAACGGGTTAAGGGTGTGCAAAACATTCAATACCAAATTGATTTAACCTTGATTAGCTTAAAAGATAATAGAAAGGTTTGGGTAGAATCTCAAAAACATGCTAAAACCATCAAGCGGACTTTATTTGGTTTATAAAATTTATAGTTGCACCACTGTATCAACTTCTAATGTTTAAATTTTTCAGGCTTTTACTTGCCCCCCTTATTTTATCGGGGTGCGCAATTATGAGCGGACCAAATGGAAGCAATATAAAACAAGCAATTATTGATAATCGTCCTGAATCTGCTCTACAAAGTGTCAAGCTTGAAGATTATGGAGAAGGAGATGCTGTTCTTTTTTATCTTGAAAAAGGGAATTTACTTCGCTTAGCAGCTCAGTATGAAAAAAGTCAAAGTGCATTCGAGACTGCAAAAGAAAAAATAGAAGACCTTTATACCATTAGCGTGTCAAAAAATGCTGCTTCCATTTTAATTAACGATAATGTTACTGATTATAAAGGTGACTATTTTGAATATGTTATGTTGCATGTTTATCAGGCACTTAATTATTTAGAAAAAGGTGATATTGATAATGCCGGTGTCATTGCCCGCCAACTTGATGTGATTTTAACAGAGTTAGAAAACAGCAAGGTTGATAGTAATGGAAAGGTCTATCAATGTGATCCTTATGCTAATTATTTATCAGGGCTTATATTTGAAGGTTTGAATGACTGGAGTTCGGCACGAATAAAATATGATAAAGCCTATCAATGCTATAAAAATAGCATTTATAAAATATCTGTCCCACAACAAGTAAAACGTGCATTGCTCCGGGCGAGTAAAAAATCAGGTGCCATGAGTTTATATCGCCGATACAGTAAAAAGTTTGATATTGAAGAAAAACAACAAAATAAAAGCGAACTTATATTTATTTTAGATGAGGGATTTATTGCTGCGAAACGCGAAGTATCTGTTGCTGTTACGGCTTATTCAAACGAGCGTCTACGACAGCTAAAAATAGCGATGCCAGAAATACCTCTGTATAACGCTCACTTGATCTCTGAAGTTCGAGTCAAAATAAATAATAAAGTACTATTGGCAGAGAAGGTGCACGATCTTGATTCTGCAGCACGAGTGTCTTTAAATGAACGTTTAACAGCAATAAAAACACGTGCTATCGCTCGCGCAGTTAAAAATCAAGCCTTACAAAATGATGCCGAACAAAGCGGTAATTTTATCGCAAAATTTGGCTCCGTGATATTAAGTAATATGTTAGAGCAGGCCGATATTCGTGGTTGGAATAGCTTGCCGCATACTGTTTGGATGGCACGTGCGCCTGTTGTGGCAGGAACTTATGATATTGAGGTGCAGTTAGTTGATAGTAGTGGCTATGTTTTGGGACAAAAAAAATATAAAAATATTTCACTTAAAATGAAAGAAAAAAAGAATTTATACTTTCGTTGGGGATCATTGCAGAATAAAAAGAAAGATATCAAAGGGCATATTATTCTGCCGTTGCTTTAGTGTTTGTCAGGCCTTCTTCTCCTTTACACCTGGGGCAGAGAAGATTACCTAATTCATTTATCATCCAGCCAACTTCGATTCCAGCTTCTAATGAACCTTCAAACCACGCTCGTCCATCGGTATTTCGCCTTCCATCATATTGGCGCCTAATGTTGTCATTGTGACGTGGCTCTGTTTTACGTCTATCGGTCATACTGCTTCGATGATTTAGTGTACGTATACCTTGCGGGTTACATTTATCACAAAATATAAAGGTTCGTACACTCATAGCATTATCCCCAAACTGAGGCAAAAAGTTATTTAAAGTTATATTTTGGTAGGGGGGGGGGACAGCATAATTCTTAAACTTCGTTATGAACTTTAGCAGATATTTTTTATTATCTCAATGTTGATAACCGATTTTTATCGGGCATAAAAAAACCGGCGTTAATTGCCGGTTTTTTTAATAGCATTATTTTTATGACGCTAACTGTCGAAGCACATAGTGTAATATGCCCCCATTACGCATGTAGATAATTTCTTGCGGTGTATCAATACGCACTTTAGCGGTAAAGCTAATATCGCCTTGTTCGCCTGATGCAACGACATTTACTTCTTTTGCTTCTCCGTTATTTAAGCCACTAATTGAAATTACTTCGTGACCAGTTAAGCCTAAGCTTGCGGCAGTATCACCGTCATTAAATTGTAATGGCACTATCCCCATACAAACGAGGTTAGTACGGTGAATTCGCTCATAGCTTTCTGCAATAACGGCTTTCACACCTAAGAGACGTGGTCCCTTTGCTGCCCAGTCGCGGGATGAGCCTGAGCCATACTCTTTGCCTGCGATAACAATGCTGGCAACACCTTCTTTTTGATAATCCATTGCCGCTTCATAGATAGAAGTTTGTGTACCTTCCGGAAGCTTTAAAGTGATACCACCCTCTGTTCCGGGAGCTAATAAATTACGTAAACGAATATTGGCAAAAGTACCACGCATCATTACTTCATGGTTACCACGACGAGAACCGTAAGAGTTAAAGTCTGATGTTGCTACCCCATTATCCATTAGGTATTTTCCAGCAGGACTATCTTGCTTAATAGCACCGGCAGGTGAAATATGATCGGTTGTGACAGAGTCACCTAATAAAGCAAGGACTCGGGCGTTACTGATATCTTCAACGCTTCCTGCTTCTTTACTCATGTCGGTAAAGTAAGGTGGATTCTGTACATAGGTTGAATCATTATTCCAGTCAAATAATTGATCTTCCGGTGAATCAAGATTTAACCAACGCTCATTGCCTGCAAAAACGTCTTTGTATGATGAAGTAAACTGTTCACGTGTTACGCTTTTATTCACAGCATCTTGAATTTCATGTTGTGAAGGCCAAATGTCTTTTAAGAAAACGTCATTACCATTTTTATCTTTACCTAAAGAATCATTTTGCAAATCAACATCCATCGTTCCTGCAATCGCATAAGCTACAACTAACGGTGGTGATGCTAAGTAATTCATACGTACTTCAGCGTGAATACGGCCTTCAAAGTTGCGGTTACCCGAAACAACAGAGGTTACCGTTAAGTCTCCGTCACTAATTGCTTTACTTACTTCGGCAGGTAGGGGGCCAGAGTTACCGATACAGGTTGTACAACCATAACCAACAACGTTAAAACCTAAAGCATTAAGATCATCCATTAAGCCCGCATTTTCCAGGTAGTCAGAAACAACACGAGAACCAGGGCCTAAAGAAGTTTTAACCCAGGGTTGAACATTTAAACCTAAGGCACGTGCTTTTTGTGCAACCAAGCCTGCACCTAACATAACAGAAGGGTTTGACGTATTGGTACAAGAGGTAATTGCCGCAATAACTACAGCGCCATCTTTAATTTCTACATCTTGGCCATTAATGGTTGTTGTTGTGGTACCTGCGCTTGTTGATTTACGTTCTTCTTTCAATGTTTTAACTGCATCTTTGAACATTGCTTGCGAATCATTTAAAGCAATTCGATCTTGCGGACGTTTTGGTCCTGAGATGTTTGGAGTAACAGTAGAAATATCCAAACTGATTGTTGAACTAAATTTAGTACCGGCATTATCTTTTTCACGGAAGAAACCTTGTACTTTTGCATAAGCTTCAACGACTGCAATAGAGTCTTCATCACGACCAGATAAACGCAGGTAGTTAATGGTTTCTTGATCGATAGGGAAGATACCACAAGTTGCACCGTATTCAGGCGCCATGTTTGCAAGTGTTGCGCGATCTGCGAGCGGTAAGTGGTCTAAACCTTCACCATAGAACTCAACAAATTTTCCAACCACACCATGCTGACGGAGCATTTCTACAACAAGTAAAACGAGATCGGTAGCCGTTGTGCCTTCAGGAAGTTTACCCGTTAATTCAAAACCAACAACCTGTGGAATTAACATTGAAATAGGTTGGCCTAACATAGCCGCTTCCGCCTCAATACCGCCAACACCCCAGCCTAATACACCAAGGCCATTGATCATTGTTGTGTGAGAATCTGTTCCAACTAACGAGTCAGGATAAACCTGCATCACACCATCATTCTCTTGAGTGAAAACAGTGCGTGCTAAATATTCAAGGTTTACTTGATGTACTATACCTGTTTCAGGTGGCACAACTTTAAAGTTTGAAAAGGCTTTTTGTCCCCATTTCAAAAATGCATATCGCTCCTGGTTACGGCTGTATTCTAAAGATTCATTTTCTTCGAAGGCATTTTTATTACCAAACTTATCGACTTGTACCGAGTGATCGATTACTAATTCCGCTGGTTGCAGGGGGTTAATTTTATCCGGGTCACCACCGAGGTTTTTCATTGCGTCACGCATTGCAGCCAAATCAACTACGGCTGGCACACCAGTGAAATCTTGCATTAAAACGCGGGCAGGGCGAAAGGCAATTTCTTGACTAGGTGCTGCTTTTGGATCCCATGCGGCCAATGCTTCAATATCTTCTTTATTAACAGTTAAGTCGTCTTCGAAGCGTAATAGGTTTTCTAGCAACACTTTCATGGAAAAAGGGAGGTTCTCGCTGCCCTTGATGGCGTCCAGGCGATAAAATTCATAATCCTTACCGTTTACGGTAAGGGTGTCGCGGGAATTGAAGCTATTTTTGTTACTCATTGGATTTCCTATTTTTATTCTGGATATTCTTAAAGCAGAAGGTATCCGGCCATTATAGCGTGGATGAGCCGGGAATGTGAGCCCATTTTTTTCGGTATCTCAGTGACTTTCCAGAAGATTTTGGGCTGTTTTAATGTATTTACGTCGGTGAAACAAAACGTGCCAGCGGCGCCCACCGAGTTGCTGCCATAAAACCGCTGAACGAATACCTGCAAGAAGCACTGTTCTGATTTTGTTCGATATTGCGGTTGTTTCCAGGTAACTCTGTTCACCATTGACCATAATTCGAGGGCCAATTTCGCTAATTGTACGGCTGTATAAATCAGCAAGGTTAGAAACAACGTTCTCATGCGTTATCGTAAAATGCTCAGATTGGCGTGTTGCTAAATCAACACCGGTTGAAAGTTTTTCTAACATGTCTGTTTTTTTCATAAGCTGCCTTTCTAAAAAAAGCATACTGACAACATAACGAGCGATATCAATATTGCGTTTTTCACTGTTTTTACCCAGCTGGTTTAACAGCGTCTTAAAACCAAGAGAAAGATTACCTACCTTGCCATAGACTTGTATAACATCACTGGCATCGGTTTCAAAAATACTTTGAATACTTACTCGCAGATCATCATCTGAAATTGTGCCTTCATTGGCTAAAGTATTGACTAAAGTGGCAGCACGAAAAACACCGGAAAGAGCCAGTGTGCGTAGTTCAAAATTATTCATATATAAAAATTCTTGTAGATACTTTATAAAATAGTATTGGATAAAATAGTTCCGCCACCTAAACACTCTTCACCGTTATAAAATACGATGGCTTGCCCAGGCGTAATCGCCCATTGCGGTTCGTCAAAATGAATATGCCAACTTTGATTTTTGTCATTAAATTCAACCAGGCAAGCAGCATCTTTCTGACGATAACGAGTTTTTGCTGCACAACGGAAAGATAAAGAGGGTGCTTCACCTCGTACCCATGACATGTCATTCGCAGTACATTCGCTATGATGCAGAAGGGGGTGCTCGTTACCTTGCACAACAATAAGGACATTATTGTTTAAATCTTTATCAGCCACATACCAGGGTGTTTCATCAAAGTCACGTAAGCCACCAATACCTAAACCTTGTCGTTGCCCTAAAGTGTAATACATTAAACCATCATGCTTGCCGATAACTTGACCTTCCGGTGTTTGCATTTCACCAGGTTGAGCAGGTAAATATTTTTTTAAAAACTCTTTAAAGTCGCGCTCGCCAATAAAACAAATTCCCGTACTATCTTTTTTATTAAATGTAATAAGGTTGTTTTCTTCTGCTAATTTGCGAACAACAGGTTTTTCCAATTCACCGATAGGAAATAAACTTTTTGATAACTGTTCCTGACCTAATGTGTACAAAAAATAGGTTTGGTCTTTGTTGTTGTCGACGCCCTTAATGAGTTTATAAACACCGCTTTCATTTCGTATGCGTGCGTAATGACCTGTAGCAATTTTTTCGGCACCTTGTGACACCGCATAATCTAAAAAAGCCTTAAATTTAATTTCTTTATTACAAAGAATATCGGGGTTTGGGGTGCGGCCAGCGGAATATTCTTGTAAGAAATACTCAAACACTCTATCCCAATATTGATCGGAGAAATTGACGCCCTGCAGTTCAATTTTTAAAGTATCACACACCTTTTGCGCATCACTTAAATCTTCTTCCGCCGCACAATAGCCATCCTCATCATCACCTTCCCAATTTTTCATGAAAAGACCATGCACAGAATAACCCTGCTGTTTTAAGAGTAATGCAGCAACCGATGAATCTACGCCACCGGACATACCAACGAATATATTTAAATCTTGCTTTAAATTCATACTACTTATGCCAATAAGGTGATTTTTAGCTATTTTGAGGCGCTATTGTACCTGCAAAACAGCAAAATAGTGTTTTTTTACTGAATACGCGTTAATAATAAGCTTCTAAAACAAAAACATGAACTGGTTCGCACTTTTAAAGTTGAAAGTAATAATATAAACATGGGAGTATCAATTGTTGTTTTACTTATCAAGCCCCCACTTATTACACTTGGTATTAGTTTTTAATGGATCAGATTAATAGTTCTAAGACAAACGAATTGATTGAGCTGATCTATGAGTCAGCACTTAACCCATCAAAATGGACCGACTTGCTAAATGCGCTAGCAGAGTATGTCGATCAGGTTGAAACGCAGCCCAACTCTGCGAGTCCAGAGCAAAGTTTACTTTCTGCCATTCCCAATTTGGATGGCGGTGAAAATAATCAAGTAAATACTTCAATATCGGAAACACTTAAATCCATCACCAGTATTAGCGCAGGAAATCATTTTCCTGAAATTAATCAAGCAAATGACTTGTTGGTTGGGCATTTTGCGCGCGCACTTAAAATAGCCAAGCGCTTAGTTGATATTGATGAACAGCATAATATTGTATTGTCACTTTTGGATCGTATGCCCATTGCATTGATTTTGGTAGATTCACGTGCAGAAGTCGTTGAAACGAATACCTTAGCTGATGAGCTCATACTGTCAGAAATTGGTATCTCTATAAACTCCAAAATTCTTGATGTAGGAAATGATAATAATGCTAAATTTTTAGATGTTGTAAAGCAAATGTCTAAACATGACTCATCGATTACACAAGGAGAGTCACTTTCAGTTACATTTCCTGAAGCTAAAAATGACATGACGTTATTTATTGCTCCTCTGCGGCAACAGGACTCTCAGAAAAACGCTTCGGTTGCAGTATTCATTTCACAACGAAAATCATTGCCTGTCTCATTACCAAAAGACTTTGCAGAAACCTATAAATTAACCAATAAAGAATTAGAGATAACTCAACTATTAATTCGAGGTTTAAGTGTAAAAGAAATTTCTGAAGGAAAAAGTGTTTCTACTCATACCGTACGTTCACAAGTTAAATCGGTTATGCATAAAACCAATACTTCTCGCCAAGCAGAATTAGTTAGCTTAGTTTATAACGGTATGGGGGACTTTGTTAACTCAATTAGAGACAGTGACCCAGGAAAGAGAAGTAGCATACTAAATAAGTCAAAATATTTGCTTCAGGATTACAAGGTTTTTCAACTATCTGATGGACGTAATTTAGCCTATGCGGAATACGGCGATCCTGAGGGAGAACCTCTTTTCCATTGCCATAGTGTATTGGGCTCCAGGTTAGAATTGGCTTTTGATGCACAGCATATTTCACAACAAAAATCGGTCAGACTTATCGTTATAGATCGTCCCGGTTACGGTGCCTCCGATCCTTATCTAAAAACAAATTTTACAAACTGGGTAAAGGATTTAACGCAACTTGCAGATCATTTAAATATCGGACAATTCTCGGTGACTGGCTATGCTATGGGCGGTATATACGCCCTGGCATGTGCCCATGAAATACCTAAACGTTTAAAGCAAGTAGCCATTATTGGAACGGGAATGAGACCTGAATCAGCTTCTGATTATGAAACCATTATACCGTTATATAAAATGAACAATCGTTTGGCCAGGCATATTCCTAAGGTATATTGTTTACTTACAGCTGTTACTGTAAAAGGAATTTTAAGTGAACCTGCAACATTTTTTAAACAGTTTAATGACTACCTTGATCCGGCAGATCAAGGAATCATGAATTCAGAACGATTTAAAACTGAAATGTTTGCTTCATTAATAGAAGGCTTTCGTCAAGACGGAAAAGCCGCAGCTAAAGACGTTGTTCAACTAATGCAGGATTGGTGTTTCAATTTAGCAAACATAAATATACCTATTCATATTTGGCATGGTAGTAGCGACTATCATATTCCATTAGTGCTGGCGAAACGTTTTACTGAACATATTAAAGAAACAAAACTGAGTGTAAAAGAAGGGGAAGGGCATTATTTATTTTACACGCACTGGCAAGAAATTTTAGATTCCTTATTTCCTGTAGAAAATGAAATAAGAAATGGAATGGTAGAGTCAAATTAAAATAGTGAGCATACCCCCCAGTACGCTCTGCTGCCTCTTTACATTAGCAGCCAATCTTCATTTGGCTCTACATATTCCGTAGTTTTATTAAACTCGTATTTTGTAATAGCGTCATCACCCAAATGGGTGAAATTGCATCTTATTTTTAAAATTTATTAAGGGTTATTTCAGAAGTTCACCCATTTGGGTGATGTGGCAAAACTGAGGCTTAACTATCATAATGTTGCAGTTAAAACTCACACTCGTTGATTGCAATACAAAGAAAGGAATTTTGTAACATTTATTATCCAATATCCTGAATTAGGGATATTGGATATTTTTTTCCATTCACATAATCTTTTATCGACTCAATTACCAGCGGGCTACGTATATTCTTATGCTCGAGAACCTCTTCTTTCGTTAACCAAATTGCGCGTTCAATACCTGTATCAAGATTTAGTTCAGAATGTTCTTTTATGACTTTACCAACAAAACAAATTCTTAAATAGGTTTCTCCGTTGCCGTGCATCCATCGATAGAGACCACTAATATACTCCGGAGAAAATACCCATCGGGTTTCTTCTAAAGTTTCACGAATGACCGCATCAACGAATGACTCGTTGTTTTCTAAGTGACCTGCTGGTTGATTGATAACCAGTTTACCCGAAGTTTTATCTTTTTCTTCGACGAGAAGAAACTTTCCCTCTCGATGAATGATGGCTGCGACGGTGACGTGAGGTGCCCAGTAATTTAATTGCATCTGCTTGGTCTTTCAATGTTTGTGGAGTTGGAATCTTACGCCATTCTCCAGGTAATAATCCATCAATTGTAAATTCACCAATGGAAACACGAACGAGGCGTAGTGTTGGGAATCCGACGGCAGCTGTCATTCTTCTGACTTGTCGGTTTTTACCTTCTGTAATTGTGAGCTCACACCAGGATGTTGGAATTTCAGCCCGGTAACGAACAGGAGGATCTCGTGGCCATAATGCGGGTTCGGTGATTTTTTTTGCTTTTGCGGGTAAGGTTAAGCCATCTTTTAACATCACACCTTTTTCAAGCTCTGCGAGGGCGAGATCGGTTATTTCACCATCAACTTGTACCCAATAGGTTTTTGCCTGCTTGTGTTTTGGGTGACTTAAACAATGCTGAATTTGACCTTCGTCGGTGAGAATTAATAATCCTTCACTATCATGATCCAGGCGTCCGGCAGGGTAGAAATTTTTTTCTTTAATATAATGGGAAAGTGCGATGTGTTTTTCATGCTCACTAAATTGACTAATCACACCGTAAGGTTTATTTAATAAAATTAAAGACATAGTGCGATCTTACGCGAAGATAATCTTACAGACAAAAAAATACCCCGGACAAAGCGAGCGGGGTATTTTATAAATATAACAAATTAGTGCTTGGTATCACTTATTTCATGTTCAGGAATATCTCCTAATTTGATTTCAGTTGCTTGTTGTCCTTTAGGACCCGCTGTCACTTCATACTCAACAAATTGTCCTTTTTTCAACGTTTTGTATCCTTCCATTGAGATGACTGAAAAATGGGCGAATATATCTTCTCCGCCTTCTGATGGTGAAATAAACCCATAGCCTTTACTATTGCTGAACCACTTCACTGTACCTTTAGACATTGCTTCCTAGCCTCCGTGTCATTGAAAAACATAATTTGATCCCATACATATCAATGAAGGTTAGAATGAATATCCACAACAAATGTGAAATAACAACTCACCTAATTGAAAATACGACTATCGAGTTAAATATAGACAATATTTAACATTCTGCACAAGTTTTTTTGCAGAGTTTTTTAAACTATCATCACACATAAAGGTCGAATAAGTTAGAATTTAGCTATGAGCAAAGAAATAGAAAATCCGGATGATGGTTTTGGTGATGGTGTTGCCACGGCAGAAGCGAAACCAAAACTTAAAAAACCTCCAATGTACAAGGTTATTATTCTTAATGATGATTACACACCAATGGAATTCGTGGTGCATATCTTGCAGGCTTTCTTTAACCTGCCGCACGAAAAGGCACAGGATGTAATGTTAAATGTGCATCAAAAAGGTAAAGGCGTCTGTGGCGTCTATACTCGTGATGTAGCGGAAACAAAAGTTGATCAAGTGAATGATTATTCGCGACAAAATCAACATCCATTATTAACCACAATGGAAGCTGATTCATAAACTCAAAGGTCCTTATAAGATGTTGGATAAAGAACTCGAACAAACCCTAAATCAGGCATTTCGTGATGCACGAGGTAACAATCACGAATTTATGACGGTGGAACATTTGTTACTTGCATTACTCGATAACACTATTTCTCGTGAAATATTGTTAGCTTGTGGTGTGGACATTCCTGCATTGAAGTCAGAGCTAACGACATTCTTACAAGAGACAGTGCCATTACTTCCTGCAAATGACGAGCGCGATACGCAACCCACGTTAGGCTTTCAACGCGTACTACAACGTGCCGTCTTTCATGTGCAGTCTTCGGGTAAACAAGAAGTCTCTGCCGCAAATGTTTTAGTCGCGATTTTTAGCGAACAGGAATCTCAAGCAGTCTTCTTTTTGAAGAAACAAGATATTACCCGTCTTGATGTTGTGAATTATTTATCTCATGGCATAAATCGCTTATCGATTGATGACGAAATGGATGAAGAAATTGAGATGGGTGATGAGGAACAGGATGTTCCTGCACAAAACCCTTTAACCGAATATACCACTAATTTAAATGAACTGGCTGAAGCGGGAAAAATTGACCCTCTAATTGGTCGTTCAGAAGAAGTCGAACGTACTATTCAAGTATTATGTCGTCGCCGTAAAAATAACCCTTTGTTTGTGGGGGAGGCTGGCGTTGGTAAAACAGCTTTAGCAGAAGGCCTGGCAAAACGTATTATTGAAAACGATGTGCCGGATATCATTAAAGGTGCGGTGATTTATTCATTAGATCTTGGCGCTTTACTTGCCGGTACAAAATACCGTGGCGATTTTGAAAAACGTTTTAAAGCTGTCATGAATCAAATGGCAAAAGAAGAGCATGCGATTTTATTTATTGATGAGATTCATACCATCATCGGTGCTGGTGCTGCCTCAGGTGGAGCGATGGATGCGTCAAACTTGATCAAACCCGTTTTATCAAATGGTGATTTAAAATGTATCGGTTCAACAACTTATCAAGAGTATCGCGGTATTTTTGAAAAGGACCGCGCCCTGGCAAGACGCTTCCAAAAAATTGATGTGCCTGAACCCAGTGTCGAAGAGTGCGTTCAAATTTTGCAGGGTCTGAAAAGTCACTTTGAAAAACACCATGGCGTTAAATACACTCAACCTGCTTTAAAAGGTGCCGCAGAATTATCTGAGCGTTATATAAATGATCGTCATTTGCCCGATAAAGCGATTGATGTCATTGATGAAGCAGGCGCATTTCAGCAGTTACAACCCGATTCAAAACGCAAGAAAACCGTTGGCATCAAAGAAATTGAAGCTATTGTCGCGAAGATTGCACGCATTCCGCCTAAGACAGTTTCTAATGATGATATGGATACTTTAAAAAATCTTGAGCGTAATCTTAAACTGGTTATTTTCGGCCAAGATCCAGCGATAGATAGCTTAGCAACCGCCATTAAACTTTCTCGTGCAGGTTTAGGAAATGAAGATAAACCGGTGGGTTCATTCCTCTTTGCCGGACCTACAGGTGTTGGTAAAACAGAAGTGACGCGCCAACTCGCCCGAATTATGGGTATAGAGCTAATTCGTTTTGATATGTCGGAATACATGGAGCGCCACACCGTTTCTCGCCTAATTGGTGCACCTCCTGGTTACGTTGGCTATGATCAAGGTGGATTATTGACTGAGGAAATTAATAAACATCCTCACTCAGTTTTGTTACTCGATGAAATCGAAAAAGCACATCCAGAAGTTTTCAACTTATTATTACAGGTTATGGATCATGGAACACTGACAGATAATAATGGCCGTAAAGCCGACTTCCGCAATGTCACTATTATTATGACAACTAATGCCGGTGCAGAAATGTTGAGTCGTTCTTCAATGGGCTTTGCCTCTCAAGATCATTCTTCTGATGGTATGGAGTCAATCAAAAAAGCATTTTCTCCAGAGTTTAGAAACCGCTTAGATGGCATCATTCAGTTCAGACAACTTGGTCAGGATATGATTGCACAAGTGGTTGATAAGTTTGTGTTTGAGTTTGAACATCAACTTGAAGAGAAGGGTGTGTCACTCAAAATTGATGATGAAGTACGTACCTGGTTAGCGATTAAAGGCTATGACCCGGTGATGGGGGCACGACCTTTAGCGAGAGTGATTCAAGAGCAGCTTAAAAAACCACTGGCTGAAGATTTACTCTTTGGTGCTTTAGCTAAAGGCGGTCATGTTACTGTAACCGTGAAAAATGATGAACTCGTGTTTGAAACAAAAAGCAAGAATTTGCCTGCAAAACAAGGGGCTTAAATAGTAATAAGTAATACGGGAAAGGTTTTTTGTTCCTGTAAGGTGGAGAGCATTCGAAAAAACGGATTTTACACTTAGGTCTTTTTCGCACTCCCTTATGCTTTACGACATTAAAATACCCATGTTTTAATAAATGAGTATTTTGAGAGTGCTTTTCAACGCCACAGGAGCGAAAAAGATGAATCGTATTTTAGCGACCGCGAAAAACGATTCGACCTTTACTAAGGTCATATGGAGTCAGCTGAACCGTGACTTTATCTCCGGTCAAAATACGAATGTAGTTTTTACGCATTTTTCCAGAAATATGTGCTGTCACAACGTGACCATTTTCTAGTTCAACTTTAAATGTTGTATTAGGCATCGTATCAATTACGGTGCCTTCCATTTCAATATGTTCTTCTTTAGCCATTTAAATCTCAAAATCACTGTTAAAAATCAGGCGCAATAATGCCTGAATAAGGCGAAAACATCAAAGCCTGATTGCTTTACTGTGAAGAAATTGGCTAAATAAACCTCTTTTTAAGATTATGCAGTAATTTTAGTCCATTCAATGGGCTGCCAGACTACATGAGGATGAGTTGCTTCTTCAGAAAAGACCAAATCCATACCAAGAAATTGGCTCAACTCGCCCAAGTTTTCTATGCCTGAGAGCTGTTCACACAAAGCAGTGTAATGGCGTTGGTTTATATAGAGTAGGTTTGCTTGATAGCCGTGGCTTAATTCAAAGTCGTGGGCTAGGTGATAAAGGAAACTTAACATAATGAACCTCCGGTTATCCCTACAAGGATAGTGTTAGGTTAACGTTCTAATGCAGTCGCTCTTCCGTTGTCTGCATTAATTACTTTATCGGCTGTTTCTCCTTCTGTTGTAGTAAATATAGCTAAGATTCGTTAAGTATTTGTTACAAATTGAAAATTTTACTTGATCTAGCACAATATATTGTGATTTTTGACGAAATATTAACCATATATAGGGTTTTAGCCCTATTGGGAACTGTTCTTACACTATAAAAAAGCGATATACATCGTCACGAGCCAAGATAAGGAGTTAGGATTTTTGAAGCCATTGCCAGTTTTGTCCGTCAAAAAACTCTAATGGTTGATAGTTGCTCTTGTAGGACATTTTATTGGTTTTGGGGTTCCAATAACCGAGATAAAGCCAGTCGAGTTTGAGAGATTGTACGTAGTCAATTTCGGATAAAATACCAAACACGCCTAAGCCACGATTAGAGTATTCAGGATCAAAAAAAGTGTACACAGCAGAAATACCATCATCAAAACAATCGATAACAGCAACCATGACTAAAATGTCTTCTAATCGAAACTCTAATAATTTTGACGTACACCAGTCAGCTTTAATTAATGATTCATAATTATCCGGTTCATCTTTATCCATACCACCGCCGGCATGTCGTCCTTTCATGTATTTTCGGTATAACGCGTAATGTTCTTTATCAAACTCAGCTTCTTTTACCTGCATAGAAAGATCTTTATTTAAAGATTTATTGCGCCGTTGACTGCGGTTAGGTTTAAACTCATCTACAGGTACGCGTACAGGAATGCATAAGCCACAATCAGTACAGTGTGGACGATAAACATTTTCACCGCTGCGACGAAAACCAAGTTGCGCTAACTGACTGTATTGTTTCATGACAAGAGGGTGGTTAGGGTCAACAAAAAGCGTAATCGACTCTTTGCCCTCAAGATAACTACACTCATGTTCAGGTGTAATACAAAAAACTATCTCATCGAGAGCAGCAATATCATCACTCATTTTCGATTTGCCAATTATTATTTGAAGGTGAAAGCGGCGTATATTGCTTTAATAAATTTATAAATTTTTTTCGCGAGATCATTTTTGCACCAAGATTTTCAAGGTGTGAAGTATAAACCTGGCAATCAATTAACTTAAAACCCCATTGCTGTAATTGTTTGCTGAGTGCAACAAAAGCCACTTTAGATGAGTCTGAAACACGCGAGAACATGGATTCACCAAAAAAAACTTGTCCTATTGCCACACCGTATAGACCGCCCACTAATTTATTTTCTTGCCAGCATTCAACACTGTGTGCATAGCCGGACTTATGTAACTGAATATACGCATCAATCATTTCATCGAGAATCCATGTCTCATTTTGAATAGAACCTTTTTCTAATCGTGGTTTAGAGCATTCAACTATTACCTTTTGAAATGCATTATCCATTGTTACCGTAAAAATTTGTTTACGTATTTTTTTTGCAAGGCTACGTGAAATTTTAATTTCTTGTGGTTCTAAAATCATTCTTGGATCAGGAGACCACCATAAAATTGGTTGGTCTTCACTGTACCAGGGGAAAATACCTTGTTGATAGGCTGCAATGAGTCGTTCAACGCTAAGATCTCCGCCAACCGCCAACAGGCCATCCGGTTCAGTTAAAGCAAGTTCAACGTCTGGAAAGATATTTTTGTGCATGTTGTCGAGCAGGTAAGGAGCGGTCATATTATGCTTTAAACGGACTGTGCCCAGTTAATTCTTGTATATAATCAAGCATACCGTCTGTTTCATGCTTAAGAAAGTTTTTAATGCTTTCATTAAATTGTGGATGAGCAATCCAGTGTGCAGACCATGTTTTTGTTGGCATAAAGCCACGAGCAATTTTATGCTCACCTTGTGCACCGGGTTCAAAATATTTCAAACCATTATCAATACAGTATTCTAAACCTTGATAATAACAAGCCTCAAAATGAAGATTATCAAATTCTTCAGAGCAGCCCCAATGCCGGCCGTATAAAGTATCAGCACCTTTAAGGTTAAATGCACTGGCAACGTATTCATCCTGGTATTTTGCTAAAATCAAAACAATGTTTTCGGGCATAGTGCGGGCAATTTCTTTGAAAAAATTATTTGATAAAGTTGGCATACCGCTTTTTCGTGCAAAAGTACTTTCATAAAAGCGATGATAAATATCCCATTGTTGCTCAGTGGCTTCATGGCCATTTAATATTTCAAACTCAATTTCTTGCTCTTTAACAATTCTACGTTCTCGTTTAATTTGTTTACGCTTTTTAGACGTCATCTGTTCCAGGTAATGAGAGAAACTACTGTAGTTATTGTTGCGCCAATGAAACTGGCAACCTAGTCGCATCATTAAATGAGGATGATTTTTTAAATATTCTGTGTCTTGCTTATTGGTAAATAAACAGTGGAATGAAGACACTTGTGATTTTTCAGCAAAAGAAATGACAGCGTTAATTAAGGTACCAGCAATATCTTTGTAATGCGATGTATCTGCAGTTAATATTCTGGCACCGGTTACTGGCGTATAGGGTATGGAGCTGACAAGTTTTGGGTAATAGCGCAAACCATGTTGCTGATAAGCGTCTGCCCAGGCCCAGTCAAAGACAAACTCACCATAAGAATTAAATTTTATATAAAGAGGGAGAGCTCCAACAAGTTCATTATTATCATTATATGCGAGAAAAAAATTTGTTAACCAACCGAACTCTTTTCCTACGGCACCATTATTTTCTAGGGCGATGAGAAATTCATATTGTGTAAAAGGATTTTCTAAGCCGGCCAGTGCATTCCATTCATCCGCTGAAATAGCATGCAACGAATCGATCGTTGTGATTTTTAGTTTCATTTAGCAAAAAGGTATAACGTATCTTTATTTTATGATTTTATATATTTAGCATTTGTTCATATATGAACGCATGCAATAATACCTTTTCTGCATCGGTAGGAATAGCAAACTCAATACCATATTCAAATTTACCAACATCCACATCTTCTTTTTCTACTATGCGACGAATTATTCCCGTAATATTTAAATATTGAGTAATTTTTGCAACAGTTACTTTACATTGGATAGATAGTTTTTCACCTTTATCAGCAATAGCTTCATTCGTCGTTAATTGTGCACCAGCAGTACTCAGGTTAGATAGCGTTGCACTTTTACCTTGGACTTCCTTATTTTCTTCTTCTTCCAACTTTTTAACAGAAACAATTAATTTACAGTCGACACGCTCTGCTTTACGAACAGCTGTTGATTCGAGGCTACTAGGAAAAGTAAGGTGCATGTGTGCATAGGGATGCTTACTTGAATGTAATACATGAGCATTAAAACCCTGAGCTGCATGTCCACTAACAAGCCTGACAATAAACTGTTGGTCATTTTCTACATGCAAAGAGGCTCCATCTAATCTGGGTTTCGTAACAATAATACTTTTTCCAGCACTAAACCCTAATAGCTTAACGTAGTAGCGTTCTTCTTCATTACCCGGTACAAACTGAAGTTGCACGGTATCGCCAATATTGCGTCTTAAATCAAGTCCGTTACTCTCCGGCATTCATTCTACCTTTAAAATTATGTCTTATTAGCTAGCTCTCTAATAAATTATCGGTCGTTAATTTAATATCTTTACTTATTTAGAAGAACTTCAATAAATCACTATTTAAAGTGGGGGTATGGTGTATGAGATGAGTAAAACGAGTGCGGTAGGGGATTAAGACAGTAAAAAATACTTATATAAATTTTAAATAAGCAAAGGTTTTCAAGGAATAATCCTCAAAAACCTTTGGTTTATAAATTTTACTTTTGATTATCTAAAAAACGTTCAGCATCTAATGCTGCCATACAACCTGCACCCGCTGAAGTAATGGCCTGACGATATACGTGATCAGCCACATCACCGGCGGCAAATACACCTTCAACGCTAGTCATGGTTGAATTGGCTTCACGGCCACCTTTAGTGTTGAGGTAGCCATGTTCCATATCAAGCTGACCTTCAAAAATACCTGTATTAGGTTTGTGGCCAATAGCGATAAAGATGCCCATAAGCTCGACATCTTTCGTACTGCCATCTTCTCTGTTTTTAAGGCGAGCACCAGTAACACCTGTGTCATCACCAAGAACTTCATCAAGCTCAGAATTCCACTCAATGGTGACATTACCATTTTTAGCTTTTTCCATTAATTGCTCAGATAAGATTTTCTCTGAGCTAAATTTGTCTCGGCGGTGAATGACGGTAACATGTGAAGCAATATTTGAGAGGTAGAGCGCTTCTTCAACAGCGGTATTACCACCACCAACTACCGCAACGTCTTTGCCTCGGTAAAAGAATCCATCACAGGTTGCGCAACCTGATACACCTCGGCCTTTAAAGGCTTCTTCAGACTCAAGGCCTAAATACATGGCCGAAGCACCCGTTGCGAGAATCAGTGCATCGCAAGTGTAAGTACCATTATCACCAGTAAGAGTAAAAGGACGATTACTTAAATCAGCCTTGTTAATTGTGTCAAAAATTATTTCGGTATTAAAACGCTCGGCGTGCTCTTTCATACGCTCCATTAAAGCGGGACCCTGTAAACCCTCGACGTCTCCCGGCCAGTTGTCTACTTCAGTGGTAGTCATGAGCTGCCCACCTTGTTCCATTCCTGTAATTAATACAGGCTCTAAATTAGCTCGTGCAGCGTAAACGGCAGCGGTATATCCCGCTGGGCCTGAACCTATTATTAATACACGACAATGTTTTGTATCACTCATGAACGATGCTCCAAATTCTTATATAGTTGAGAAAAATTCTCAGTTTATTGTCTCATGACATTAAGCACGGCTTGTTAGAACATTTCTAAGCTATAACTTAATTGGCACAAATATCTGCCTTTTTATGGCAATATGATGGTCAAAAAATTTATATTGTATGGTACGTAAAGCGAACAACTGGGTAAAGGTTGAAAATGAAAATTGGTATTCCACGTGAAGTAAAAATCCTGGAAGGACGCGTCACATTAAACCCTATAGCCGTTAATACGATTACCCAAAAAGGTCACCAGGTTTTTTTTGAGAAAAAAGCTGGTTTTTTAAGCGGTTATTCAGATGATGAATATCAGGCGGCAGGGGCCACTTTAGTTGATTCTGCAGAAGAGGTATATAACAGTGCGGAACTTATAGTAAAAGTTAAAGAACCACAACCCGACGAATTAAAGTTACTTCGTGAAGATCAGGTGCTTTTTTCCTATTTACACTTGGCAGCAGCGCCTGAATTAACACAGAAACTACTTAATATTGGCTTAACGGCCGTGGCGTTTGAAACAGTAACAGTGGAAAATCGCCTCCCACTTTTAGCTCCGATGAGTGATATTGCTGGCCGAATAGCGGTACAGGTAGGAACGCACTTATTACATCAACCATTAGGTGGTCGAGGTATTTTACTTGGTGGCGTTGAAGGCACTGAAAAAGGACACGTCGTTATTTTAGGTGGAGGAACTGCAGGTACAGCTGCAACGATCATTGCATCTGCATTAGGAGCAAACGTTCAAGTATTTGATCCAAGTACAGAGAAACGACAACGCTTAGAAAGCCTTAACCGAAATGTTATTGCACGCCCCCCACACATAGACAGTATAAGTGGGGCAACCAAACAAGCCGACTTATTGATTGGTGCGGCACTTATTCCAGGCGCAAAATCACCTCATTTGGTTTCAGCTAAGCAGGTTCAGTCAATGAAAGCGGGGAGCGTGGTGCTTGATATTTCGGTTGATCAGGGCGGTTGTATTGAGACAACACGTCCAACAACCTACGATGATCCCACATTTATTTGGGAAGAGGTCATTCACTTTGGTGTAACAAATATGCCTGGGGCAGTGCCTCGCACCGCAACACAGGCATTATCAGCCGTTTTATTGCCTTATGTTTTACAATTATGTGAATCTGACTGGCAGCAGAATCCGGTATTAGCAAGTGGTATCAACGTGCAGAATGGTGCTGTTATCTTACCTGCATTAAAGCAGTGATTTTTCCAATATTCATCTACTTAATTCACACACTATGGCGTCTTTTCTGTAATATAATGCAATTAATTGTGATTGAGACTCAAATCAGTCTAAAATAAAAATTCAAATAATATAATAATATTAATAAGTTACATATTTTTTTTAAAGTAAATATTAACTCATTATTTCCACAACAATTAAAAGAAGTCACAAATTGGCACAAGCACGGCAAACAACAGCAGATAAAAAACCTCTTGCAGGGCATATCACCCGTGGCTTGAAAGAGGGTACATTATTTATTTTTGGCTTTACCGCTATTTATTTTTTCTTAACCTTATATACCTACAGTGCCTCTGATCCCGGTTGGTCACACAGCGGCTTGGCGGGGCAAAAATCTATCGTTAATTTAGGCGGCCCAACTGGTGCTTTAATTTCTGACATTTTCCTCTCTCTATTTGGCTACCTTGCTTACCTTTTTCCCATTATGTTGGGCTACTCAGGTTGGCTCATTTATCGTGGCCGACAAAAAGAAAATATTTTTGATAAACGTGGTTTTGCGTTAAGAACTGCTGGTTTTATTTTAGCGCTTTTGTCAGGCTGTGCCTTAGCGAGTATGCATGATGCAAGTGCGGTTAGTTCTTTACCTGTTAATGCGGGCGGAATTCTGGGGGACCTGTTAGGAAGCAAGATGGAGCAGGGCTTTAGTATTATTGGTGCAACAATATTACTCCTGGCGCTGTTTTTTGCCGGAGTTACTCTCTTTACGCATTTGTCCTGGTTGTGGTTAATGGACACCACCGGTGCCTATACGCTGCAAGGTTTAGATTATGTAAAACGCGCTTTCCTTAATTTGTATTCAATTTATACAACCTACAAAGCTAAAAAGAAGCGAGATCAACAGTTTAAAGTCTCTGCACAACGACAAGAAGTTAAGAAACAAAAACGTAAAGAACCCATTATTCAAAAGCAACCTAAGCCAGTTGAACTAAGCCCTCGAGTTCAGCAAGAGAAGCAAGCATCTCTCTTTATTGCAGATTCAGATGGAACCTTACCGTCTTTATCGTTATTGGATGACGCAACACCGAGTAAACACGTTTTATCAGAAGATGCTTTGAAGGCTATTTCGCAACAAGTCGAAATGAAGTTGCAGGACTTTAATATTGATGCAGAAGTGGTTGCGGTGCATCCAGGGCCAATTATTACGCGCTTTGAATTGCAACCGGCACCGGGAACAAAGAGCAGTCAGGTTTCAAATCTCGCAAAGGATCTTGCACGCTCTTTATCTGCAGTTAGCGTTCGTATTGTTGAAGTCATTCCTGGAAAAACCACCATTGGTTTAGAAATTCCAAACGAACACCGTGAAATTGTTCGCCTAAGTGAAATTATAAGTTCAAAAGCCTTTGCTGATTCTAAGTCATCATTAACCCTAGCGTTAGGTAAAGATATTAGTGGCATCGCTGCCATTGCTGATCTAGCTAAAATGCCACACTTGCTTGTCGCTGGTACAACAGGTTCCGGTAAATCCGTTGCCTTAAACACTATGATATTGAGTTTGCTTTATAACTCATCGCCAAGTGAAGTTCGCATGATCATGATTGATCCAAAAATGTTAGAACTTTCAATCTATGACGGTATTCCACATTTACTTGCACCGGTTGTTGTCGATATGAAAGAAGCCGCCAACGCCTTACGTTGGTGTGTTGCTGAAATGGATCAACGCTATTTATTAATGTCTAAGTTAAAAGTCCGAAATATTGTCGGTTTTAATAAAAAAGTGAATGATGCGATTAAAGCAAAAAACCCGATTAAAGATCCGTTACACCCACAAGATTCAGATTTACCGGTCGCAGATTTACAACCTTTACCCTATATTGTGGTCGTAGTCGATGAATTAGCTGACATGATGATGTTGGTCGGTAAAAAAGTGGAAGAGTTGATTGCACGTTTAGCACAAAAAGCACGTGCAGCCGGTATTCATCTTGTTTTAGCGACACAGCGGCCTTCAGTAGATGTATTAACCGGTTTGATTAAATCAAATATCCCAACCCGTATTGCCTTTCAAGTGTCATCACGGGTTGATTCAAGAACGATATTAGATCAAATGGGTGCTGAACAATTACTCGGACATGGTGACATGCTTTATTTACCTCCTGGAACAGCTATTCCAAACCGTATTCATGGTGCCTTTGTTGATGACCACGAAGTGAATAATGTGGTGGAAAGTTTAAAGAAAAGTGGTAAACCACAATACATTGAAGAAGTAACAGCAGGACCAAAAACTGAAAATGCCATGCCCGGTTACAACGATGATGATGAGGGTGATGAACTCTATGACCAGGCGGTTCAAATTGTTACAGAGACTCGCAAGGCCTCTATTTCAGGTGTGCAACGAAGACTTAAAATTGGTTATAACCGAGCAGCTAGGATGATTGAAGCCATGGAACTTGCAGGGATTGTAGGACCTGCTGAATCCAACGGCAGCCGAGAAGTTATAGCTCCTCCACCAGTAAAAGATTAAATATAAGTCTTAAACTTAAGACTTACGAACATTTTAAAGAATGAAAAATGAATCAAAATAAATTATTACTAATACTTACATTCGCTTTGTCTAGCTTCCAACTCAATGCAAGTGAACTTACTGATTACTTAAATAACCTGCACACATTCAAAGCAGATTTTTCACAGTTTGTTTTTTCTGTAAGCAAAAAGAAACAACAAAAAAGCCAAGGCACTATCATCGTTAAAAGCCCCAACAAATTTTATCTTGAATACAGCCAACCCTATAAAACGCTTTATGTCGCCGATGGACAAAAACTTTGGAGTTATGACGAAGACCTGGAACAAGTTGTTGTTAAAGAACAAGGTGATTTATTAGTTAATACACCTGCAATGTTGTTAGGCAACCCGAAAGATTTAACCCAATCATACAATATTAATAACAAGGGCATTATTGAAGGCTTACTTTGGTTTGAATTAACGCCTAAAAAAGACAATAGCAATTTTGAAACAGTCAGCCTCATTTTTGATGGTACTGAGCTAATTGCTATGGAAATGCGGGATAATTTTGGGCAGGTCACACGCTTAGGTTTTTCCAATGTTGAAAAAAATCCTTCACTCGAAGAAAGTCAATTTGAATTTATTCCCCCCAAAGATGTCGATGTCATCGGCCAATAAAGTTCAATGTTAGATTCTGAACAGAGCCTTTTTCCAAACAATGAAAATCATGATTGGCAACCGCTTGCAGATCGCATGCGACCACAAAGGCTTGACGATCTTATTGGGCAACAGCATATCCTCGGTGCTGATAAACCATTACGCCAGGCGATTGAAAGTGGAAAGCTTCACTCGCTTATTTTATGGGGGCCACCGGGAACAGGGAAGACAACTTTATCTCGCATGATCGCTAATTATTGTGATGCTGAATTTATTAGTTTATCTGCAGTACTATCTGGTGTTAAAGATATTCGCGAAGCTGTAATGCGAGCACAAGTTAACCAACAACAAGGCAAGCCTAGTATTTTGTTTGTTGATGAAGTTCATCGCTTTAATAAATCACAACAAGATGCATTTTTGCCTTATGTTGAAGATGGTACTTTTACCTTTATTGGTGCGACCACGGAAAATCCTTCTTTTGAATTAAATAATGCTTTGTTGTCACGAGCTCGCGTTTACATTTTAAAATCAATTAATGAAGACGACCTTACGCAGATTTTAAGTCGTGCCTTAAATGATTCAAATAAAGGCTTAGGCAATAAAAATATTCATGCTGATAAAGAAGCTTTAAGTTTACTTGGGCAGGTTGCAGATGGTGATGCGCGTCGTGCCTTAAACTTATTAGAAATTGCCAGTAACTTAACTGAAAACAAGATTATTGATAAAGAAATCATAAAAAGTATTTCAGGTGAAACACTACGTCGTTTTGATAACCATGGTGAAGCCTTTTACGATCAAATATCAGCATTACACAAATCAGTACGTGGTTCGGCTCCGGATGCAGCTCTTTATTGGCTGGTAAGGATGTTAGACGGAGGCTGTGATCCACTTTACCTTGCGCGCCGTGTTGTGCGTATGGCGAGTGAAGATATAGGCAATGCCGATCCACGAGCTTTAACGCTCGCTATGCAAGCCTGGGATGTACTTGAACGTTTAGGTAGCCCAGAAGGCGAGCTGGCATTGGCTCAAGCGGTACTGTATTTGGCGAGCGCCGCTAAAAGTAATGCTGTTTATAAAGCCTACAATCAGGCAAAAGCGGATATTCAACAATATGCTTCAGCCGAGGTGCCAGTCCATTTACGCAATGCACCGACTAAATTGATGAAAGAACTAGGCTATGGAAGAGAATATCGTTATTCTCATGATGAAGCTGAAGCTTATGCAGCAGGGGAGTCTTATTTTCCAGAAACCATGCCCGAAATGAATTATTACCATCCCGTTGAGCGTGGTTTAGAAATTAAGATTAAAGAAAAACTGGCTCACTTACGTAAGTTGGATCAAAAAGCAGGCAAGAAAGGGTAGACTAAGTTTTATGAGTAATTTATTGGCTATTGCAATTGGTGGTTCACTGGGGGCAATCATGCGCTATTTGACTTCAACCAGTGTACACAGTCTTTTTGGAACTGATTTTCCTTATGGAACCTTAACTGTCAATGTTGTTGGTTCATTATTAATGGGATTTGTTTCAATTCTTTTACTCGAACGATTTATGTTAGCCGAATTTTGGCGTCCTATTATTATTATCGGTTTTTTAGGGGCCTTCACTACATTCTCTACCTTTTCAATGGAAACATTCAATTTGATTGAGGCAGGTGAGATGGCAAAAGCATTTATTAATATATTTATTAATGTTTTATTTTGCCTTGGTGCAACATGGATAGGCGTTATCGCAGGACGACAAATATGAAAATGAAAGAAGTGACGATTGTTCGTATTTACCTGACCGAAGGTGAAAAGCAACTGAAAAACTTTATGCGACAATTGCGTGATTGGGAAAAGTTGCGTGGCTTAACTGTTTTCCGTGGCATATCAGGGTACGGAGAGTCAGGCGTTATTCATGGTGCAGATATTGTTGACTTATCCCTAAATATGCCTATTGTCATTGAGTTCTTTGACGATGCTGAAAAAATAAATCACATTTTAGATCATTTAGGTGATCAAATTAAGGCTGGTCACATGTTAAAATGGTCTGCTGAGATTAACGAATAATTATTAATTAATAGAATATAAGGTTTGCTTTACCATGCTTGATCCACAGTTATTACGAAACAATCTGGAAGAAACTGCTGCTTTACTAAAACGCCGCGGTTACGATTTAGATGTTGAATACTTTTCAGATTTAGAAGAAAAACGTAAAACCCATCAAGTTGATGCACAAACTTTACAGGCGGAACGCAATAAAAAATCTAAAAATATTGGTAAGGCAAAAGCTTCCGGTGAAGATATAAAGCCTTTGTTAGATGAAGTCTCTTCCTTAGGTGCAAAACTTGAAGAGTCTGAGAAAGCACTGGCACTTGTTCAAGATGAAATGAACGAAATTATGATGTCTTTACCCAATGTTCCTGATGCTTCAGTGCCTGATGGAAAGTCAGAAGATGATAATGCAGAAATTCGAAAATGGGGCGAACCTAAGCAATTTGATTTTGAAGTAAAAGATCATGTTGATTTAGGAGAAGCACTTGGGCAGTTAGATTTTGAAACGGGTGCCAAGATTGCGGGCTCACGTTTTGCGGTAATGAATGCTGGTATAGCGAATATGCACCGTGCTTTAACACAGTTTATGTTAGATCTACATACGACAGAACATGGCTATACGGAAACCTATGTACCTTATATTGTAAATAGTGATAGCTTGCGCGGTACAGGTCAGTTACCCAAGTTTGAAGAAGACTTATTTAAACTTCGTGCAGAACAGGAATTTTATTTAATTCCTACGGCTGAAGTACCGGTAACAAATATAGTTCGTGATACCATTATTGAAGATAGTTATATGCCGTGTAAATTTGTTTGTCATACACCGTGTTTTCGTAGTGAAGCAGGATCATACGGTAGGGATACGCGCGGTATGATTCGTCAGCATCAATTTGAAAAAGTTGAGCTTGTACAAATCATCACAGCAGATCAATCTGAGCAGGCACATGAAGAACTGACTTCTCATGCAGAAGCTGTTTTACAAAAGTTAAACTTACCCTACCGTATGGTTAACTTATGTACTGGCGATATTGGTTTTTCATCACGTAAAACGTATGACCTGGAAGTATGGTTACCGGGTCAGCAAAAGTACCGCGAAATTTCATCATGTAGTAACTTCGGTGATTTTCAGGCACGCCGCCTAAAAGCGCGCTGGCGTAACCCTGAAACAGGTAAGCCGGAGTTAGTGCATACGGTAAACGGCTCAGGTTTAGCAGTAGGGCGTACACTGGTTGCGATAATGGAAAACTATCAGGATGCAGAAGGGCGCATTCATGTCCCTGAGGTTTTACAGCCGTATATGGGCAATCGTAAAATTATTGAATAAGAGATTGTCGGTAATTTATCTTACCGACATAATCAATAAAACAACAAAACCAATTACTGCGGCTAACGGAACAATAAACCCCATCCAGTCTTGAGTTGTACCTTTTGGTGAGTTTTTCATTGCATGGCGAACACGCGGAAAAATCATTACTAACATGCCAAGCAATAATGCGGCAGAACCAATTTGTAACCAATCCATTTTTATACCTCAAGTTTTAAAATATTGTATTAAAAAAAAACCCGCTTTAAATCTCGCGGGTTTTTTTATTTTAATTAAGTTGCCTTAATTAATCGTCACCACCCAACGCACCTAACAAATGCAATAGCGAAGTGAAGATATTCAAGATAGACAAGAATAGGCTAGCCGTTGCCATGATGTAATTAGTTTCACCACCATGAATCAGTGATGATGTTTCATACAAGATGAAGCCACTCATAATCATGATAACGCCAGCACTAACCGCTAGAGATAAAGCAGGGATACCCATGAAGATATTTAATAAAGAAGCACCAACGATAACTAGCATACCTACCATCAAGAAGCCGCCCATAAAGCTGAAGTCTTTACGAGTTGTTAATGCATAGCCTGATAAACCAAGGAAAATAACGCCAGTACCACCTAAAGCAGTCATAACGATACTTGGGTTAATCGCAAGGTAGTAAGCCACCATAGGGCCGATACCAAAACCGAGTAAACCGGTAATAGCAAAAATAACAGGGATACCGGAAGCAGAGTTAGCTGTTTTTGGTAAAACAAACCAAAGCATGACGATACCAGCGATAGTAGCAACGAGTCCCATACCCTGTGATGCCTGCATTGCGATACTGAGATAGGCCGTCACAGCACTAAATAACAGTGTCATAGACAATAATTGATATGTGCTACGAATGACCTTATTGGTGGATAAAACCGACTCAATAGGACGAGACGCAACTGACTGATTTCCTAACATACAGATATTCCTCTTAAAATTATAATAAATTAGCGTGTAGCCAATAGACCAGAGCATACGCTATTAGTTCATAATATCAAGACGATATAATCAAATTTCAAGGCCAATTATCACTGGAAAATTACTTTTTCTTACTGTATATTGCGCATCCTCAAGTGAAGGAGAAATCCTGAATTGAGCTTTGGAGAGGTGACTGAGCTGGCCGAAAGTACCGGTCTTGAAAACCGGCGTAGGGCAACCTACCGTGGGTTCGAATCCCACCCTCTCCGCCATATTAAATAGCCCAAGCGTCTAATGGACCTTGGGCTTTTTATTACCAGTATGTATTGTCGACAACTGTAGTTTATTTAATCAAACATATTTACGATTTAGGCGATAAATATGCCATATTTTATGTAAACTAACTTAGTGGTAATTATCTTCGCAAAATAGGTGTAGTCTTGCTTCAACGCTTATTAAATTTTAAATATTATCGATTGATATTAGCGGCAATGCTATTGCCGTTATCGAACGCACTCTTTGCAAAAGATATTCATATTGCTTTGCTCGTTAATAATGGCGTAGTTAAAGGGCTTTCACAATGGCAAGCAACGGCGGACTTTCTTTCTAAAAAAATCCCAGAGCATCGTTTCATTATTGTGCCATTTGAAAATAATAGCTCACTGAATCAGGCTGTTTCCCTCGGCAAATTTCATTTTTGTATTACAAATCCAGCCTCCGGTGTTGAACATCAAATTCGTTATGCTGCAGAGCCTCTTACAACGTTAGTTAATAAACGACGAGGTAAGGGCTATTCAAAAATTGGCTCGGTTATTTTTACCCGAGCAGATCGTGATGATATAAACACGCTACAGGATACAAAAGGGAAGGCATTTATCGGTGTTGATGAGCTGGGTTTTGGCGGCTGGCGCATTGCCTGGAATGAATTACTTGAGAACAATATCAACCCCTATAAAGATTATTCGGAACTTCGTTTTGCAGGTGGAAAACAGCAAGATGTAATTTATGCTGTTCGTGATAAAAAAGCTGCAATAGGTGTGGTTCGTACAGATATGTTGGAGCGTATGTCTGCATCTGGGGAAATTAAACTAAGTGATTTTAAAGTTATAAATGCAAAGAAAACGAAAGGCTTTCCTTTTTTGCATAGTACAAAGCTCTATCCTGAATGGATGTTTTCTGCAATACAAATAACTGACGAACAACTAAAAGCAAAAGTCGTTAAGGTACTTATCTCTATTGACAAAGATTCAGAAGCCGCCATAAAAGGTAAATATATTAAATGGATTGAACCTCTGGATTATTCTTCGGTAAACAACTTATTAAAGAAACTAAAAGTTGGCCCTTATAATATAGCCACAATGGGTAAAGTAGAACGTTTTTTTGAACAATACGGAACCATTTTTTTTACATTCGTTATAATTTTTACCTTGCTTGTGTTTATTATTTTTTATGTACTAGGTTTAAATAAGAAGCTATCAAAAGCTCAAGCATCACTTAAGCTTGAAATAGATTTAAGTAAGAAATTAGAACGCCAGTTACTTCATTCGCAACGTATAGAGTCTCTTGGGCACTTAACGGGTGGTATAGCTCACGACTTTAACAATATGTTAGCGAGTATTATCGGCTTCACTGAATTATCATTAGGCTCAAAAGAAGTCAAATCTAACGAAAAGTTAAAAGGCTACTTAAAACACGTCATCACCGCAAGCGAGAAATGTACATCTCTTGTTAACCAAATGTTAACATTTAGTCGAACTGCAAACGAAACAGATAAACGGGAAGAGTTGTCCGTTTCCCTTTTTTTGAATGACATCCACAAATTAGCTTTAACTCTTTTACCAAGCAGTTTTAACCTGACTGTTGAATACATCGATAAAAGCTTATTTATCAAAGCCAATCCGCTCGTGTTAAGCCAGGTACTAATGAACCTGTATTTAAATGCTAAAGATGCGATAAATGATACCCATGGAAATATTAATCTTAGTGCAGAGTACGTTAATCTTGATGCATTGAATGTTTTTTGTAATTCTTGTCACCAAGACATACGGGGTAAATATGTGGCCATTCGTTTAAAAGATAACGGGGCTGGAATTAATAATGAAATTAAAGACTACTTATTTGATCCTTTTTTTTCCACTAAAGAAGTAGGCAAAGGCACGGGTATGGGATTATCAGTTGCACATGGTATCGTGCATGATCATGGCGGCCACATAACTATTGATTCCAAATTGAACCAGGGGACGACTATAAATATATTTTTACCTTTAGTTGGAAAAGGAAAAACCAGTAAAAACAAAAAATATTTAATAGATAAAATTAACGGCTTAAATAAAAATATTGTAATAATTGATGACGAAATATCTATAACAATATATCTTAATGAATTACTAAGCCAATACGGGTATAGAATTAATACGTTCAATGATAGCCAGGAAGCATTACAGTATATATCAGAAAACAAAAATGATATTGACCTTGTTTTATCCGATCAAACTATGCCCAATTTAACAGGTATTGAATTATCTAAAAAGATATTTAAAATATCTAAAGAAATCCCGGTAATTATATGTTCCGGATATAGCAATGATTTCGAAGAGCAAGCTAAATCAGATGTAAATATTAAGGCATATATGGAAAAACCAATTAACACAGACAAATTACTGACTGCAATAGATATGGTTTTAAAATAATGTTTAAAAGAGGGTAAATTATGCCGTACACAAAAGAACTGGTTGATGAAGTAAATGTACTAAATCTTTTTCATCTTTCCAACAATCAAGAAGGTATTAAAGTTCACGCTACAGCCGAACAGTCTACTATAGATGCCGCAAAACGTTTACATGACAAAGGCTTAACAACGCAAAAAGATGGCGGCTATTTGACAGACCTTGGTATTGAGGCGGTTGAACATGCAAAAGCATTGCTATTGATATTAACGACAGAACATTAACTCAGTTTACGCACTTTAAACTTTCGGCCTTTAATTTTACCTTCAGTTAAAATTTTTAGCGCTTGTTTATAAATGGGTTGTTTAACTGCAATATAGGAAAAGTTATCAAAAATATTAATTTTTCCAATTTGTTTCCCTTGTAAATTTGTGTTTGCTGTGAGTGCGCCCAAGATATCACCCGCACGCACTTTATTTTTTCTGCCTCCATTGATAGATAATGTAACCATCTCCGGGCTTAGTCTAAAATTTTCTTTAAGCTTTAACGTATTTGGGCTTTCTATTTTTGCTGCTGTCTTTTGATACTCTTCAATCCTATTTACTTTATGCGCTTCAGAAGCCGTAAATAAACTAAAAGCCAACCCTTGCTTTCCAGCGCGACCTGTACGACCAATACGGTGCACGTGAATTTCAGGATCAGGAGATAATTCAAAGTTAACAACAGCTTCTAGATCTTTTATATCTAAACCGCGCGACGCAACATCGGTCGCTATTAAAATAGAACTACTTTTATTTGAAAATTGCACCAGAACACGATCTCGATCTCTTTGCTCTAAATCACCATGTAATGCACGCGCGTGGAAACCTTCTTGCCACAATGCGTCGGCAAGCTCTTGTGCTTGTTGTTTACGATTACAAAAAACAACCGTTGATTGCGGACGATACTGATGCAAGATAGCAATCAACGTTTGTGTTCGTTGTCCTTTTTCTATTTCATAAAAAACATGTTTAATATTTTTATTATCAAGTGAAGCTTCTAAACGTATATCAACAGGGTTGTTTTGAATGGCTTCACTAACGTCTTTAATTTGTTCTGGGTAAGTCGCTGAGAATAATAATGTCTGCCGTTGTTTCGGCATATTATGGATAATTTGCATAATGTCATCATGAAACCCCATATCGAGCATACGATCTGCTTCATCCAATACAAGTGTGGTTAAATGGCTTAAATCTAAAGAACGTTTATCAACTAAATGCTTAAGAATTCGACCAGGGGTACCAACGACAATATGCGGACTGTGTTCCAAGGAGACCAACTGAGGAACAATAGGTTTTCCTCCACAAAGCGTTAAAATTTTGGTATTTGGAATAGCACGGGCAAATTGACGAATTTCTTTACTGACTTGATCGGCTAATTCACGAGTAGGGCAGAGTATGAGTGCCTGAGTTTCATATTTTTTAACATCAAGCTTGTGCAGCAGGCCAATTGCAAATGCCGCCGTTTTACCGCTGCCTGTTTTAGCTTGCGCCAATAAATCCTGATTTTTTAAAATAACAGGAAGCCCCTGCGCTTGTATTGGTGTCATTTCTGTATAACCCAATGACTTTATATTATCGAGCTGATCAGAAATCAGAGGAAGTGAAGAAAAAGCTTTAATTGTCACAATATTAGTCTGCTTGTTATGTCGATGGTGCACATAATAACAGATTGACCGAGTGTAATGCTTGATTGAATTAGAGATTACTAATATAGTATAACCTCGTTGCAAATCAGGGTATTTAGTGCATTTGCAGCCGCTTCAACAAGTTTTAAGTGCCATTACAGGCTACTTTATGTTTCGAAGATCCACTTCGATACAAGTTTTTACCAATATATTTAATTTATTGTAAACGAGCAGCCTAATAATGAAATTGATGTCAGTATTTCCGTTTTTACAGTGGTTTAAATTAATCACAAAAGACACATTAAAGGCTGATCTTCTCGCAGGGTTCACCGGCGCCGTTATCGTATTACCACAAGGTGTCGCTTTTGCAACAATCGCGGGCTTACCACCTGAGTTTGGTTTATATACCGCCATGGTAACTCCCATTATTGCGGCTTTATTCGGATCTTCTCGCCACTTAATATCTGGCCCAACAACCGCTATTTCTATTGTTGTCTTCGCCGCGATCAGCAATCATGCTGAACCAGGTACAACAGAGTTTATTTCATTAGTCCTGACCTTAACCTTTCTAGCTGGCGTCTATCAGTTGGCGTTTGGTCTGGCACGTTTAGGCACCTTGGTTAATTTTGTATCTCACACCGTTGTTATTGGCTTTACTGCGGGCGCAGCGATTTTAATTGCCACCAGCCAAATGAAAAATGTGCTTGGAATTCAGGTTCCTAGAGGTGAATCCTTTTTCCACACATGGCTAGAAATAGGTACTAAAGTAGGGCAGACCAATCTTTCTATCCTAACTGTTGCTGTTGTTACTTTAGTGTCAGCATTACTGATAAAACATTTTACCCCTAAGATTCCTAATTTATTAATTGCTTTAGTGGTGGGTAGTTTTGTCGCCTATGCATTTACTTCTACAGGCGCCAGCATTGAGTTAGTAGGCGAAATCCCTGCTCATTTACCGCCCTTATCCATGCCTGATTTTTCTTTTGCCTCAATCAAAATGTTAGCACCTGAAGCCTTTGCGGTGGCGCTTTTAGGGCTTATAGAAGCTGT
>Ga0316207_10000722_pt1 | contig 47953 bp, 31 predicted proteins | sample 6weekpyrite_MG_FD_204943 | JGI IMG/M metagenome (GOLD analysis project Ga0316207, IMG submission 204943) | Microbial mat bacterial communities from mineral coupon in-situ incubated in ocean water Damariscotta River, Maine, United States -... | ecosystem: Environmental > Aquatic > Marine >... | reverse complement strand
TAATGAGCACCCAACCTGAATTTGATGCTAAAGCGGCGCTACGTCATGTTCCGCATAAGCCTGGCGTATATCGTATGCTCGATGAAAAGGGTGTGGTGATTTATGTTGGCAAAGCAAAAGATTTAAGCAAACGTGTTTCAAGTTATTTTTTAAAAAATGTTAGCAGCCCAAAGACGCGGGTCATGGTTTCGTACATTCGAAACATTGAAGTCACGGTAACACATACCGAAAATGAAGCCTTAATTTTAGAAAATAATTTAATTAAATCATTAAAGCCGCGTTATAACGTTTTATTCAGAGATGATAAAAGTTATCCGTTTATTTACCTCTCAAGTGAACATGAATTCCCGCGTTTAGGTGTGCATCGTGGTGCAAAAAAAAGAAAGGGGCGTTACTTTGGTCCTTACCCCAGTGCCGGTGCAGTACGGGAAACGTTGGGCTTGTTACAAAAAATTTTTCCGGTGCGCCAATGCGAAGACAGTTTTTATAGCAACCGCGCACGTGCCTGTTTACAACACCAAATAAAACGCTGTACGGCACCTTGTGTTGGTTTAGTTTCAAAAGAAGACTATGCTGAAGACGTTAACCATGCAGTGATGTTTTTACAGGGCAAAAGCAATATTGTTATTGAACAACTCATTAGCCGCATGGAAGAGGCCTCAAAAGATTTAAACTTTGAAAAAGCGGCACACTTTCGTGATCAAATTGCCAGTCTGCAACGTATCCAGGAAAAACAATACATCGATAGTGAAGGCGGTAATCAGGACATTATCGCCGTGGCATTACAAAATGGGATTGCCTGCGTGCAACTTTTCTCAATTCGGGGTGGACGTAACTTAGGCAACAAAACTTTTTTCCCACAGAACGCAAAAAACACCGAACCCGCTGAAATATTAAACACCTTTCTTGCGCAATATTATTTAGGCGATACCCAGAGTCATGGCCGTGAAATTCCTAATGATATTATTTTAAGTCACGAGATTGAAAATAAAGTGTTGATGGAACAAGTTTTAAAAGAACAAAGTGATCGTACAGTTAAACTGCAAGCCAAACCACGTGGGCAACGCGCGCGCTGGCTAGAGATGGCGGAGCAAAATGTAAAACAAGCATTGCAAGCGCGTTTAAACAGCCATGCAACGGTGCTACAACGTTATGAAGCATTACAAACCGCGTTAGCATTAGATGAAATGCCCACGCGCATGGAGTGTTTTGATATTAGTCATACCATGGGAGAAGCCACCGTGGCTTCGTGTGTGGTGTTTGATGAGAAAGGGCCGCTCAAAGCGGATTACCGCCGCTTTAACATTGAAGACATTACCGGCGGTGATGACTATGCTGCAATGAAACAGGCGTTAATGCGTCGCTACAAACGTTTAAAAGAAGGTGAGGCAAAGTTACCGGATATTTTGTTTATCGATGGCGGCAAAGGTCAGGTCAGTCAGGCCGAAAGTGTATTAGAAGAGCTGCAAATTACTGATATTTTACTCATCGGTGTGACCAAGGGAGAAGGGCGTAAGGCAGATTTAGACACACTCTACTTGTCTGCAACAAAGCACAAGATTATACTGCCCGCTGATTCTCCTGCATTGCATTTAACCCAGCAAATTCGGGATGAAGCTCATCGGTTTGCAATCAGTGGTCACCGCAATCGACGTGCAAAAGCACGTAAAACATCCGTTTTAGAAGGGATCGACGGCCTTGGACCAAAACGCCGTCAACAGCTCTTAAAACAATTTGGTGGTTTACAAGAAGTCACACGAGCCGGTATCGAAGATATGGCAAGAGTACCGGGCATCAGTAAACAACTGGCTAAAAAGATATATGAAACCTTCCATATGGATAGTGAATAATTAAAATATGAATATAAACATCCCAAATTTACTGACCTTATGCCGTATTGGCCTGTTACCCATTTTGGTTATCATTTTTTATCTGCCAAAATTTGACAGTCAGCATGTTGTGCTTGCCAGCTTGTTTTTCGTCATTGGCGTAACCGATCTGCTTGATGGCTACCTTGCGAGAAAGCTCAACCAGCAATCTGCCTTCGGTGCCTTTTTAGACCCCGTTGCAGACAAACTTTCCGTCAGTATTGCGCTCATTTTGATTGTGAGCGCGCATCCCGGTGCTTTTGTGGCGATTCCTGCGGCAATCATAATTGGCCGGGAATTGACGATTTCAGCTCTGCGCGAGTGGATGGCGAGCATAGGCGCAAATGTTAAAGTAAAAGTTTCCTATATCGGAAAAGTGAAAACAGCCGGCCAGTTATGGGCGATAGGCTTTATGTTGTATGAACAGCCCATTGGCTGGTTCTCACCGTTGCAATTTGGCTATTTATTGCTCTATATTTCAGCAGGATTAACGCTCTGGTCAATGGTGAGCTATTTAATCGCAGCATGGCCAAGTTTGAACAAAAAAGGTTAAAAAAAGACCTGAATTTACTCTTGACTATCAGGCCTGTATCTATAGAATACCGGCCTTCAAAGCGGGAATAGCTCAGTTGGTAGAGCGGTACCTTGCCAAGGTACAGGTCGGGAGTTCGAGCCTCCTTTCCCGCTCCAAATGCTTTGAAAACCTCGGCGCTGCAACCGGCTAACCGGGGTTTTTTTTTATCGGCCTTACCTTATAATTAGGCCGGTAAACAACCATTTTAGGCGAGTTAGCAAAGCGGTTATGCACTGGATTGCAAATCCATGTAGCTCGGTTCGACTCCGGGACTCGCCTCCATTTTTCTTTTCTAAAATATCCTAAGGTTTATGCAAATTAATCGCTAAATAAACCAATAAAAGATTCACATAAACACCAACTTCACATAGAATACGCTCCGTCTAATCAAGACCATTCTGAAATGCCCAGGTGGCGTTGTGGTAGACAGTCGTTGTAAAACGACAAGCCACAAATATGAATAGCTCTTGAAAGAAGTAAGACAGTCATCTGCCCAGGTGGCGTTGTGGTAGACGGTCGTTGTAAACGACAGCTATAGCTAACGCAAAAGGGTGTAGTAAGTAATAAAAAGTCATCTGCCCAGGTGGCGAAATTGGTAGACGCAAGGGACTTAAAATCCCTCGGTGGCAACACCGTGCCGGTTCGATTCCGGCCCTGGGCACCATTTCTTCATTTCAGAAGACTTCATAACACCTCATAAAGCTTCAAAAACCGCATTAAATCAACATTTTTTAGTATTTTAGACGTCAGAACACTTCATGGGATTCCTTGAAATTCCACCCGTTAAGGGGTATATATAGGGTTATATTTAATTCGATAAAGAAAATACCCCTAGATAAATGAGAACACGTATTCCAAGCAAATTAAGCGATGCAAAGATCAAAAATGCGAAGCCAAAAGATAAAGCCTATAAGCTCTCTGATGGAGGTGGTTTATATCTTCTGGTTAATCCTAGTGGGAGTCGTTACTGGCGTTTGAAATACCATTTCTTGGGTAAAGAGAAAACACTGTCAATTGGCACCTACCCAGATATTGGCCTTGCTTCTGCACGTGAAACGACAAGGGGTGCACGTGAAGAAATCGCTGCAGGAAAAGATCCCTCACGTGAAAAGAAGCTGAGGAAGTATAGGCATCAAAACAATACCTTTGCTGAAGTAGCTGAAGAGTGGTGGAATAAACAAAAAGACGGTTGGACAGCAGATCATGCTCGACGCGTATGGATTTCAATTGAAAAGGAAATTAATCCTCGAATCGGTCCAATTCCAATTTATGAACTCACATCACCAGAGTGTCTACAGGTTATAAAAGTAATAGAAGCCCGTGGAGCGCTGGATGTCGCATCACGTGTTAAGCAAAGGATGGAATCCATATTTAATTATGCGATCAGTATCGGTAAAGCGACGCATAACCCTGTGACCCATTTAACGGGTGTGATTAAAGTAAGAAAAATTAAACACATGAAAGCATTGCCTGAAAAGGACTTGCCAAATTTCTTAAAAGATTTAGAAACCAGCCAGAAATTAACAGATGTTGTTCGTTATGCACTTCAACTTATTGTTCATACTTTTGTGCGCCCAGGGGAGATACGTTTTTTGTCTTGGGAAGATATTGATTTAAAGAAAAAGGAATGGCGCATACCAGCGACTAAAACAAAGATGAAGAGGGAGCATGTCGTTCCATTAACGAAACAAGCAATAGCTATACTTAAAAAAATTAAAGAGCTATCGGGTGAGATGCCTTATGTGTTTCCTGGATATCGAGATCATCTTAAACCTATCAGTGAAAATGCACTAACGTATGGGATACGAAAGTCTCTTGGTTACGATGCAACCGCTCATGGTTTTAGAACTCTGGCTTCAACAACATTGAATGAAGCTGGTTTTCCTTCAGATGCGATAGAACGTCAACTATCACACGTTGAGCAAAATAAAATTCGTGGGGCTTACAATCGTTACGAATATATTAAGGAGAGGGTTACCATGATGACGTGGTGGGGGAATTACCTTGAAAATCAAAAGAAATAGTATTATTTAAGTGTAAGATCGTATTGTCTGTTATAAATGGTGATTGATACGCATCATATGCGAAATGATACAGCTATAAAATCACTTATGCTTTTGTTATGGTGATTAATAAAAATATTTTATTTTATATTAACGTTGTATCCAATTAACTCTTTTCTATAAATCTTATGTTTTTTGGAAGATCAATGCATAGCTGAAAACCGCCATTTTTTGCTCTTTTCGACGGTTACTTCGCTAATATTTTGAATAAGTTAGATACAAACATACATTATGGTAATGTTTTTTAACAATAGAGAGTTCTTTTATGTCTTTAGGCATATATTATGCTAATCATAAGAACGTGTAATGTTATTCACTCGATCAATTATCCAACTATTTACATCCTCTTCAATCCAGCCAGTTGCTCGAGTACTCAATTTTATTGGTTTTGGGAATGAATTAGTTTTCATTTTTCGCTCGATCGTAGATTTTGACAAGGTTGTCTTATCAATTACGTCACTAATTCTTAATATTTTTAAAGTAGTTTTCATATCTTATCTCTTTAGCTAATGTATATCATATTAAAAAAATTGTATTTTCATTCTGGAAATTTTAAATACGTTTATCTTTTTTAATTGAACTTAACCCCAAATATCATCATCCTCATCAATACCATCAAACGGCGTTTCATCCTCGTTTGGGGCATATGTGAAGTTTGATTTTCGGTCTGTTAGCACCTCTTTATCTTCTTTAGGTGTTGTAGGAATTACATTTTTTCTCACTAATATTTCTTTAGGGATTTCTCCGTCCAATCGTTCTAACGCGGATTTTATTAGCGCCACAAAGGTCGCTGATTTAGTACCTCGTGGCAGATTTTCCCATAGTTCTAAAAGTTCAGGATGCAACATGTAGACAATTTGTAGACGTATGATTTTTACTTTTTCGTCTTTTATGCCTTCTTCTGAGGAAGTTAAATGTTTCATGTCCAGCCAGCTGTTTTCTCTTGCTAGATCAGCTAGTCCTATGAAAATAGGGTTTCTAATAAATCGACCTAATTCATTACAAAGTCTGATTAGTTCAGCATCCTTTACCGGATCAAGATAAATATCTGCAAAAACTCTAAGTTTATGGTTATTTTTATCGCTATTATAACTATTCATATGTCTATCCTCTTAATTTAGCTCTCATACTGAATATAGCTCCTAGCTACTCAACAATTAGTAGCAAGATTTTCTGGAAATCGCCGAAAATTTTCGAAAAAATGATAAATATCGATATTTTTTGTATTTTCATGTTGATAACTCCATATAATTAATTACTTATGCAGAGCACAGATCTCACTATTCTTACCCCTATAGCAGTATTTGATTCAATGATTTCTCGATTTTGACGGGCTTCATGAGAAATAAATGTCCTAGAGTGATAAAAATCGACAAAAGTGAGCAAAAAGAGAAAAGTAATAATCGTTTGCCTTACGCTAAATAATTGATATAGTTACAAAATACACAAAAATAATAGCGTTAATATAAAAGGCTCACGACATGAGCCGAGACCAGCAGAAATTGGCAATAAATTGGCTGTCAGCCCCCTTGATGGCATACATTCTTTGAAATACGGGGTTTTGTTCGTATGCGAGCGTAAGAATTAATCGCACCCGGACCATTCGAAGTGATTTTTAAGTTTTCTCAGAGAAATAAGACAAGGCAGTCATGGTATTTGAGCAGATGAAAATTCGACGCAGGCGCATGGGCCTCATACTTCTCTTTATTTTGCCTTTCGGTGTAAGTGCCACGCCGCCAAGTAATTTTTATAAAGCGAAAAAAATCGCAATCAAACTCTACCAAGATAACCCACAGAGTTTTTACTGCGGGTGTATGTATGATGCGAAACCCAAAGCCAACAAGAAATCAAAGCGCTTAACGCCAGATTGGGCATCATGTGGTTACACGCCACGAAAGAATAAGAACAGAGCATCTCGAATAGAATGGGAACATGTGATGCCCGCGTACCACTTTGGTCATCAGCGCCAGTGTTGGCAACAAGGTGGCCGTAAAGCCTGTAAAAAAGATCGCGAATTTAGAAAAATGGAAGCCGATCTCCATAATCTCGTACCTGCGGTGGGTGAAGTGAATGGCGATCGGTCTAATTACAAGTTTGGTATGATTGTGGGTGAGAAGCGTGCTTATGGTCAGTGTGATGTTGAAATTGATTTCAAAGCGAAACGGGCCGAACCCCGACCCGAAGTGAGAGGGGACATCGCACGGATCTATTTTTATATGCGCGATGAATACAATTTAAATCTAAGTCGGCAGCAGACACAATTAATGAACGCCTGGTCAAAAACCGATCCGGTCGATGACTGGGAAAGAACAAAGAATAAAAGGGTGAAGGATATACAGGGCAAGGGTAACCCCTACATTGATTCGTCTTATTAAGACGCGTCATTTGTAGTAAGAGCGGTTACCGTTAATTCGTTCTTATCGGTATTAGCTGAAGTAGGGTTTAAATTATGGCAACAAAACGTCTAATGAAATTAAAGAGTCATATATTTTGAAAGAAGGAAAATTCTTGTGAGTTATGACAATGAAAATATAGAAACAACACCCGTTTCTGATGATCCTAAATATAATAAGTTTGCATATGATTCCCTTGAATCTGTTAGAAAAAAATTACTTGATTTAAGTGGACGAAATACTTTATTAAATTATAAACACCCAAAATCAAGTTGTATTCGATTAATTGATGAGTTACCTGATCAAATATATGAAGTTTTAGATGCGGGTAAAACATTTACATTTATACCTGTGCCTGAACCTACAGAAAAAGAATTAATTGAAGCAAGTTATATTGAAATAAACCCAGAAACTAAAGAAAGAACAGAGAAGGAATATCCTACCGCAGAACAATGGGCTAAATACAAAGGTTTTGATACACGCTACGATTTACCTCCTGCATCTAAATCAGATGATGGTAATAAAAAACATCATGATACTAATTTGCAGACTTTATTATATGCACCTGAGTTAGAGTCACGACTAAGAAATATTCGAAGTAAATCTGAAACAGCGATTGAAGAAAGTGGTGGAAATATTCTGTATTTAGCATTGGGTTTTCTTGAGTGGTATGAAAATAGAGAATCAGACGTAGTCAGGTTAGCGCCATTATTTACTTTGCCGGTGCGCGTTGAGAAAACAAAGTTAGATAAAACATTGGGGGTGTATAGGTATACGTTAACTCTCAAAGATGATGGGTTATTAAGCAATATTACTCTTCGAGAGAAGTTGGCAAATGATTTTGATATTGCATTACCATTATTGGAAGATGAGGCGACTCCAGAGAGTTATTTTCAGAAAATTCAAAACACAATTCTCAAAACTCAACCAAGGTGGAATTTACGAAGACAGGCAACATTGGTAATGCTTAATTTTTCTAAGCAAGCAATGTATCAAGATTTAAATCCAGATAATTGGCCTAGTAATAAAAGCATTGATCAACATGAATTAATTAAAATGTTTTTCAGTACCTCTGGTAATGATAGTGAAGGTGCCGGTTTATCGTACGAGACTGAACATCCTATAGATACTATTGAAAACATTCATGAATCATTTCCTTTGATTTATGATGCTGATAGCTCACAACATAGTGCGCTAATAGATGCAGTTGAAGGGCATAATCTAGTTATTGAAGGTCCTCCAGGTTCAGGTAAATCTCAAACCATAACTAATTTAATTGCCGCATGTATTGCTAATGGGAAGAAAGTGTTATTTGTTGCTGAAAAAATGGCGGCTCTTAATGTAGTAAAAAATCGCTTAGATAAAGCAGGGTTAGGTGATTTTTGTATTGAGCTTCATAGCCATAAAACACATAAGTTGAAAATCCTACAAGACTTATCAACACGTTTGAATAAGCAAGGTGATTATAAATCACCTTCAAGAATTAAATCTGAAATAGAACGTTATGATGACTTAAAGGGAAAGCTGCAAGACTATGTCGCGGAAATAAATTGTCAATGGGGAAATACTGGACTAACAATTCATGAAATATTAAATAAAGCAACAAGATACAGAGAACATTACGGTATTAAACCAGAGTTATTAGAAATAAAAGGAATTGATGGTGAGTCATTTACTGAGGTTAAACAAAAAGAATTAATCGATCAGGCTGATATGTTGGCTACGATATTCGATCAAGTTTCAGAACAAGCTCAAGATGGTTGTATTGAAAATCACTTTTGGTATGGGGTAAGGAAACATAGCCTTAAAGGATATCAGGTTGAAGAGATACAGCAGTTTTTAAGCAGTTGGTCAATTAATTTAAAAGAGGTTGGTGAATATTGGAATAAACTCACTGAAGAATTTGGTTTTTATTCTGACAGTAATAGTGATATTTCATATAAAGAAATAGAAGGTTTCACTAAATTTCTAGGGATGTTGCCAGAGTTAGACAGAGATATTCTATTAACGAATATTCGATTCATACATGGCAATCATGAATGCTTTAAAGATTTAGTTGCTGGATATAAATCAATTCATGAAAATATCAATTATTTAGATCCATTTATTAAGTCTGAGAGAATTAATGATTTAAAGGCTACTAATGTAATAGAAGATGCACTCAAATTATTTAGAAAGGTAGGAGTTCCTAAAGATAAAACTGTGAGCGATATAGAAAGCGATATATCTTCTTTGAAGTCTATTGCTTACTCATTAAAAGAAATAAAAAGTAGCTTTGATAAAATAAAAGCAAGTGTGCCAAACGATATCCAAGGATGCTTTGAAATAACTCTTAATGGTTTCAATGAGTTTTTAAAGTTAACATCATTGATTAATATGTTGCCATCTGATTTGTGGAGGCATCGTAATGACTTGTTTGATAACCCAGATATTGATGGTTTATTAAAACAGCTTACAGCCTCAATAAATAATCTATCCCCAATACATAATAAACTATTGAATGAATTTAGTTTACATAGAGTTCCAAATAGCACTCAGCTTTCTGAATATAATTCTATTTTAGAAAACAGTGGTTTTTTTAGATTTTTTTCTAGTGACTGGAGAAATGCAAAGAAATCAATTTTAAAGCTATCTGCAAGTCCTAAGCCAGATAAAAATAAATTGCTGAAGTTGTTGCCAGATTTAATTCAATATGCGAAAGGTATTGAAAAAATTAATGTATTAAATAAATCTGATCCTATACTGCAAGAATTATACAAAGGAATTGAAACACCAATAGATAGAATTAATGAATTGCGTAAATGGTATCAGGCTGTTCGTGACGAGTATGGCATTGGATTTGGCGAAAGAGTTTCAATTGGAAATGCTTTATTGAAAATAGACAGGAATCTAGCAGTAAGCATTGCTGATGTAGCAAATCATGGCTTACATGAAAAAGTTAATGATTCAAAAAATCATATTTCCAGCTTGGCTGAAACATATCAAGAATACACACCATTAAAAAATATCTCTTCTGAGTTCGCCAATAAAAAATGTCCTTTGATAGAACTTGAAAGTAGTTTATCTGCCAATGTGAACTTATTGACCGATATTATCGTTTCGCATGAAACAAAAATTGACGATCTCATTACTTTAAATAGTAAATTATCCCAACTGCAAGTAAGTTCTTCTAAGTGGCTTGATAATAATGCAGTTAAAAAGCTAGTGTCTGATGACTTTAAATTATCAATTAAATCAGGTGAGTATTCTGAAGTTTTATTCCGCTATGCGGGATCAATTGTACAACTCTCAGAAATATTAAATAGTAACTCTATACTGTTAAATGCTGTTTTTAATAATCTAGAGCTTGATAAATATAATAAGCTTAAAAGTACCCATTCTTCTCTTGACGAGATGATTCTTACTACAAATAACAATGCAAAATTATTTATCGAACTTGGTGAAGTCGAAATTTCAGGTTGGCTGTCAAATACAAATAGTGTTGATTCAATTATTACTAGGAACAATAAAGCTTTATCTAATCCAAATTGGCTTAATACATGGTTGGATTATATGAGGCTAAAGGAAAAGCTATATTCACAGGGGTTAGATAATGTTATCAAAGGATTAGAATCTGAAAAGATAGAAACAAAAAATTTAAAAGATATTGTACAACTAGTTGTATTTCACCAGTTATCTGAAGACATTTTAACTGGACATACATATTTGTCACAATTTAGCGGTATGGAGCAAATGGCGATTAGAAAGAAATTTCAGGAATATGATCATAAAATTATGAAGCTTCAGCGTCAGAAAATTGCATATAATTCATCTAGAACTAATCCTCCTCTTGGGAATTCATCAGGCAAAGTATCTACATATACAGAAACATCGTTAATTAAACATGAATCAGGTAAAAAAACGAGACATATTGCAGTAAGAAAACTGCTAAAACAATCTGGTCAAGCGATTCAAGCATTAAAGCCCTGTTTTATGATGAGCCCAATGTCAGTTGCACAATATTTAATACCTGGACAGTTCGAATTTGATTTGGTTGTCATGGATGAAGCATCCCAAATAAGACCAGAAGATGCATTGGGTGCTATTGCACGTTCTAATAAGTTAGTTGTTGTAGGTGATCCTAAACAATTACCTCCAACTAGTTTTTTTAGTAAAACATTATCAAATGATGAAGAAGATGTGATTGCTTTAGAAGAATCAGAAAGTATTTTAGAATCTGTAATACCAATGTTTAAGACTAGACGTTTAAGATGGCATTATCGTTCTCGACACGAGTCACTAATTGCATTCTCAAACCAACAGTTTTATGACTCTAATTTAATTTTATTTCCATCACCATTTCAAGAGTCAAATGAGTTTGGAATCAGATTCAATAAAGTTGAAAGAGGGCGTTTTCAAACAGGAAGAAATGTTGAAGAAGCAAGAGAAGTTGCAGCAGCTGCTGCAAAGCATTTAAAAGAGCATTCTGATGAATCTGTAGGCTTAGTTGCCATGAATACTCAGCAACAAGCTGAAATAGAAATGCAGTTAGATCAACTCGCTAAAGATGATAGTTTGTTATCAGACAAACTTGATTACAATAGATCGTCAGATGAACCCCTATTTATTAAGAATCTTGAAAATGTTCAAGGTGACGAGCGTGATGTAATTATTATATCGATGACATATGGTCCAGAACAAATCGGTGGAAAAATACACCAACGTTTTGGGCCTATTAATACTAATGTTGGTTGGCGTCGATTAAACGTTTTATTTACACGTTCAAAAAAACGAATGCATATATTTTCTTCAATGGGATCTGCAGATATATTAGTCTCTGAAAGAAGTAGTCGTGGTGTAAGTTCATTACGATATTTTCTTGAATATTGTGAAAGTGGACATTTGCACCATGCACAACATACAGGAAAACCTGCGGATAGTGATTTTGAAATTGCAGTAATGCATGAGCTGGCTAAACATGGGTTTGAATGTGAGCCACAAGTTGGTGTTGCAGGCTACTTTCTTGATCTTGCTGTTAAGGATCCTGGTAAGCCTGGAAGATTTTTGATGGGAGTAGAATGTGATGGAGCCACATATCATTCAGCAAAATCTACTCGCGATAGAGATAGATTACGTCAAGATATCTTAGAAAGTCTTGGATGGCGAATTAGACGCATATGGTCAACTGATTGGTTTAAAAATCCACAGGCTCAAATTCAACCAATTATTCAAGAGTTAAATAAACTTAAAACCCCTATTGTTGAAGAACAGGAAATTAAACTTACTGAAGACAAGATTGATCTGGAAACGAAATCAATAGAGGTAATCGAAGAAGCTCAACAGTTAAAAATTGATGATGATATTGACTTGAAGTCGCGTTTACTTGGGTTCAGCAAGAATGTCATTGAAAAGAAATTCCCTGATGTTGATGATGAACATCGATTTTTACGACCGGCTATGATTGAGGCGTTATTAAATCATATGCCATGCTCAAAGGCTGAGTTTTTAGAATATATACCACCATATTTAAGAACGGGAACAGATGTTAAAGAAGCAAAAATGTTTATAGATAAAGTTCTCGAGATAATTGCAGATTATGGATAAGGTTATTTTCCTTTATCAATTACCGAGAAAAAGTAGTTAACGGATATTGACTAGCTTCATATCAGAAGCAACAACTTCACCATTCTTAATAATCTCACATATCATCTGATGTGGGCCTCTGTATGAAGTGCGCTCCCAACTAACCAGACTACTAGAAGTAGACACGTGTCCCATATCATTTGCAGCTTCAGCTTCTTCTCCAGTATTTACGACTCGCCACTTGACGCTATAGGGTGATGGTACATTTGTACTTGCTTCAAATTTAAGATGGATGCGCTTAGGTAAGAATCTACCGCTAGCTATATTATTTGCAGAAAGTTTTCCTCCCTGCCTTCTTGATGAACCCATAACAAGTGCAACAGAGTAACCTCCAAGTTTTGTTGCTGATTTATTATTTTTAGCAGTATCTTCTGTCCAGTACTCATGCTGAAACATATAATTGTATGCTTTCTTCGCATTTGTACCTGAACAGTCATCATCGAATAGTGCGTCCATCTTTGTGATAACTGTTCCCAATCTTTTTTTTAAACTCTTTACCTGAGTTGAGAATTTTTGTTTTTGTGTCAGTTCTTGTGAGCTGTCAACAGGATTGTAAACTGCACTGGATATGGATAGTCTATTTTTAATTGATGCTAACGTGTCATAGAATGCTATATCGTCTCGATCATTATTTGGCTTGTAGCATTCAGCTACTAATGTGGAAATAATAAGTCCACCAGGTAAGTTCCATCCTTCACGCCCTTTTGCAAAGGATTTAATCCATTTTATTATTCGTCTCATCTGGCCACTATCAACTTTAGGTTCTAACCACATTGACTTTTTCGGGCTCTGTTCTTTTATTTCGTCGATGAACCAGTTGGTTATGGCTTTGGGATTTCTTTCAGTCCATTCTGCACCAGCATGTTCTAAAACCTCATCACCCCAAAAGTCTTCGCTTCTTCTATAGACTGCAATATCAACGTGATACCCGTCCGCGTACCATACAGTAACGGCATTCGTTCTTGCTTCAGGTTCACGACTAAAACCGTTTGCTTTTTCATTGATTGCATCGGCTACTCGTTTTCTTGCTTCTAGCGGAGATGCAGGTAAATCATCTTTTTCGAAGATGACGGCTATATCAATATCATAGTCATTATTAGGAGCTTTATTTGCCGTATGCATTGGAATACTTCCTTGCTCCAAGTATTTCACATATACAGGTTTCCCTAACTCTTTAAGACCATCCTTTAGTCTGGTTAAGTTTGTATCACGCAGGCTACGTAAATGTTTTATTTCAGACTTTAGTCGAACATGTTTGTCATAGAAATCGTTAAGTTCATTATGCATATTATACTGAGGCATTTTGTTCTCCTTTGTCTGCTTGATGTGAAATTATGGCGGGTGCCGATGAAGTACTGTTGAGTGATAAACACCAGTTGTATTTGGGTTGTTCTTTAACGGAATAGTTATAAACAAGAATTTCTGAATCGATTCTTTCGCTAACACAACGCCCTAAGGCAAAGGCAAGAGAGACTGGGCCTGAATAAAATAAATGAACTTTCTGCCTGTTCGGACATGTGTTTTTAATGCGTTCAAGTGCAGCTTTAAATTCTGAACAAACTTGCTCTATTTGGATCTGACTGCTTATTAATTGTCTTTGAGGGTTAGGCACTTCAATATTAACTCGGCCTATTTCATCGGTGATTTTGAGTTCATCTATTTCAAAAAGGTGTACGGGGTAACTGATACCAATCGACAGAATTATGTCACCTTGCTCTGTACTGTTGGGAAGGTTGTCATAATCTGTGGTAAGACCTAGTAAGGTATCTATTCCATTTAGCTGATCCCATTTTCCAGAGTCGTTATTGAGATCATACAGCTGAACATGATATTTATTATCGGAAAGCAAATAGCCTAAATAAAATGCTAGAGGGATATGTGTAAGGCCATAGTAAGCGATGGGTGTATCAGTATTGGTGTTAAGTATGCCGTCTAACTCACTAGGAACTTTATTTATACGGCGTACTACAGACTGATGATCAACTAGCACACCATTTTCATATGAGTCAGTGTGATCAACATCTATTTCACGGTAGAACCAGAGTCGTTGTACAAAAGGTAAATCAGGTTTTAATGCTTCTTTTAAAAAGTTGCCAAGTGATTTATGTCGAATAGCGATGACTTCCTTGTTTCGTGTGGATTTTCTTTCCCAGATGCTCATGGCAACCAGAAAAAGACCGATTACGATGAATACCCAGCCTGTAATGGGCGATTCCTCGAAAGGTGTCATACTTGAATTAGTAATAGAGGAATATACGGAATTAGCGAGTCCATACCACCATGCTGGGCTCAAACTAGAGATACCGCTGATGATGAAAATAGTGGCAGTCCAATTGCTGAGTCGCCGAGAGACCCAAATTCGCCATATTTCTAGAAAAAACTCTTTTTTGTCCAAAACTTCACTTCCTTTGATATGATTATTATGGTCTAGTATACTGATCAAAATGATGATGTCAAGGGATACAATTGACTTCATGTACATAATCTTGTTAAATTACTGAAAAAGGGTTCTGAGGAGGACTTTGAGTTGGTGAACGATATTAATCAGTCCCAAAAAGAGCGGTTGTCACATATAGATTTTCGGCTCTATTTTCTAGGTACTATCGGACGAAATGACTTGGTTCAGCGCTTTGGCATCAAAGAAGCTGCGGCAACGAGGGATATTGCGCTTTATAGAGAGCTCGCTTCTGAAAATCTGTTTTACGATACGAAAGCTAAGATTTATTTAGTTACTAGTGAGTTTAGACCTCTGTTTGACTATCAGCCTAGTCGAGTACTATCAGCTCTATCTCTAGGATTAGGTGATGATACTGTTTCTGAGAATAAGCCATTTATTAGTTGCGAAACGCCTTCACAGCTAAATAATCCAGATATCGATGTTCTAGCTGTATTGTCTAGGGCTATTTACAATGAAAAAGCGGTATCGATCCAGTATCGTTCAGTGAGTAGTGGACTTAGTGAAAGAGATATTCTTCCATTCGCTTTAGTTGATAATGGTCTTCGATGGCATATTAGAGCCTATGATCGTCGTAGAAATCGTTTCTCTGATTTTGTAATTACTCGAATAACAAATCCACAAATTTTGGTTGATAGTGAAATAGAAGAGAAAGAATTAAAACAATCAGACATCCAGTGGAACCGTATTGTTGAGCTGAAAATCGTTGCCCATCCAAAACTTCAATATAAAGAAACCATTGAAACAGATTACGGTATGGCTGATGGTGTACTAGATATGAATGTTAGGGCAGCCGTGGCAGGTTACTTATTAAGACGTTGGAATGTTGATTGCACAGCTGAAGCGACGTTAGAAGGAGCTGAATATCATTTATGGCTTAACAACCGACAAGCCTTATATGGCGTTGATAACTTAGTTATTGCTCCTGGCTTTCAGCAAGATCCACTTTAAACAATGGATGTTTACTAAATGTCGAATGCGAATCCTCAACAACTAGAAGCAATAAATCATTCAGAAGGCCCATTGCTGATTATCGCTGGCCCTGGCTCAGGGAAAACATTTACGCTTGTTGAGCGAATAATTAATCTTATTCAAAATCATTCTGTAGAACCAGAAGCGCTATTCGTTGTTACTTTTACAGAGAAAGCTGCACAAGAATTAACAACACGTATCTCTAATCGACTTTTAGAACTTGGCATTGAGTTTAATCTCAACGAAATGTTTCTAGGAACATTCCATTCGATTTGTTTAAGAATAATTGAAGACTATCGTGAATACTCAAGGCTTAAACGTAGCTTTGTCCTCATGGATCAATTCGATCAACAATACTATCTTTATCAAAATTTGAATAAGTTTCGAGAGATAGAGAATGCAGATCAAATATTAGGTAGCGATAAAACGCCTGCGTGGTCGAAGTCTGAGAATCTACTTCATTGGATTAACAAAGTAACAGAAGAGGCAATAGATCATAATCGATTACTAGAGTCAGGCGATACTGCATTGATTGCCTTAGGCGAATGTTATGAACTCTATCAAGAATTGCTTGTTGAGCGTAATGCTCTAGATTTTTCAACTATACAATTAGAAGCATTAAATCTCTTACGTAATCACCAATCTGTTTTGGATTCATTAAAAGATAGAATTAAATATTTAATGGTGGATGAGTATCAAGACACAAATACTATTCAAGAAATGATTTTGAAGCTCTTAATGGGTGAAGAGAAAAACCTTTGTGTGGTAGGGGATGATGACCAAGCATTATACCGTTTTCGTGGAGCTACTATTCGTAATATATTGCAGTTCCCGCAGAATTTTAAAAAAGGGAAATGCAAGCAAATTAGTTTGGTTACAAATTATCGCTCTCATCCCGATATCATTCATTTCTATAATAAGTGGATGGACGATCAAGTTTGGGATGTTAATGGTCAAAGTTATCGTTATCAGAAAAATATTAAGCCTAGAGACGATGAGTTTGAAATTGGCCCTACAGTAGTTAAAGCGATATCAGAAGTAGGTGATGAGTGGGTTGATGAAGTTCATGCATTATTAACCAATTTAAAAGAACAAGGTAAGTTGACTGACTGGAACCAAGTTGCATTCCTATTTAAATCAGTTAAAAACGCCAAGGTAAAAGAATTGGCGCAAGGGCTTGAAGAAAGAGGTATACCAGTTTATTCCCCAAGAGCAAACTTGTATTTTGATCGAAAAGAAATACGTTTAATTATCGGAGCTTTGTTATTAGTTTTCCCACAGTTTCGTACCATTAGGGCACCAAAAGAAGGAGTGAATCTCTCTATTTGGCAATACTATGATCACGATTGCCTAGCATTCTTTATGGAAGAAGTAGCTAAACCTGAAAACTATGATTTACTTGCATGGTGTCAAGTAGCAGCAAAGAGGCACATGGGCTTAAGTAAGAATGCAGACTATGCCTTTAGTGGATTGTTTTATGATTTATTGCAGTTCCCATTGTTTGCTCAATACCTAGATACTGATACAGGTAATGCAAGGGCACAGCGTAATTTCGCTACAATGTCTCAGTTATTAGCAAAATTTGAATATCTTCATCATGTAAGTGTTCTTAATCCAAAATATCTTGAGAGAAATTTACGTAGTTTGTTTAATCAATTTTTTAAGTTTCTTAAAGACGGAGGTATTGATGAGTACGAAGATGTTTCAGAATATGCACCTTCAGGATATGTTTCATTTTTGACAATCCATCAGTCTAAAGGCTTAGAGTTTCCTGTGGTAATGGTAGGCTCGTTAGGAAGTTCGCCACGTAAACAATATAAAGACATAGATGAAATATTAGAGCAAGGGTATTTGAACAGAGAATCATTTGAACCACTAGAATCAACAAAATATTTTGATTTCTGGCGTTTGTATTATACCGCTTATTCAAGAGCACAAAATTTGTTGGTTCTAACAGATCAGGAAAGGGTAGGTACAGGTAGAACACCTTCCAAACATTTCACTAAATATGTAGATGATCTTCAATCATGGCGAGATTGCAAAAAACAGTTGAATCAGCTTCACTTTGATACAGTAAAAGATGTAAACATAAAGAGCGAGTATGCTTTTACGTCTCATATTACTTTATTTGAAACTTGTGCAGAGCAATATCGCTTCTTTAAAGAGTTAGAGTTCCAGCCTATAAAAGCAAGCCCCATGCTCTTCGGTACATTAGTGCATGAAACGCTTGAAGATGTTCATAAAGCAGCTCTACGCAATGAAGAGCATTTAATAAAAAGAGAAAATATCGAGACTTGGTTTTATGATAACTATCGCAACCTGGCAAACAGGGAAAGAATGTATTTAGGTGAGTCAACTTTAGGTGCGGCACTAAAACATGTTATGCGTTACGTAGATCGAAAGGCGGATAACTGGTCAGACATAAAAGAATGTGAAGTAGATATTTCTCTGGTAAAAGAACAGTACATATTGAAAGGAAGTGTAGATCTCATAGTCGGTGAAGATAACACGGTAGAAATTATTGATTTTAAATCAGAAAAAAAACCTGATATGGAAAAAAATGCTGAACGGATTAAACACCATCAGCGTCAATTAGAAGTGTATGCTCATTTAGTTGAAGAACGTACTGGACATAAAGTAAGCAAAATGCATCTTTATTTTACAGGAGAAGAAACAGGCTTGCCGACCATTTCTTTTAATAAAGATGGCTCATCAATAAATAATACTATCAACGTGTTTGATAAAATTGTAAACAGAATTGAAAATAAAGATTTTTCTATTGCAGAACGTCCTGACAAAACATGTGTCGACTGCGATATGCGAAGCTATTGTGATAAAAAGAATTGGGAATTTAAGGAATTAGACTGATGTCAGAGCAAAAATCATTAAATATTACGGGTGATAATAAAGTAGATAGCGTAGAAAAATATAAATTTGATCCTATCAAAGGCTACCCAATGTTACATTGGAACGGTAAACGTCCTTTTACATCTACGCAGTTTTACCCAGCCCAGAAAAAAGAAGTGTATGGTGAAGAGGTAGATGGTTGGCTTAATAAAATATTCTGGGGAGATAACCTTCAGGTGATGAGCCATTTATTAAAAAAATATCGCGGGAAAGTAGACTTAATTTATATAGATCCTCCATTTGATTCGAAAGCAGATTATAAAAAAAATATAAATTTGAAAGGAAAGCGCATTTCTTCAGATACAACAAGTTTTGAAGAGAAGCAGTACACTGACATATGGTCTAATGACGACTATTTACAGTTTATTTATGAACGACTAATTCTTATCCGAGAACTATTGTCAGAAAGTGGTTCTATCTACGTTCATTGTGATTATCATCAAGGGCACTTTATTCGCTGCATAATGGATGAGATATTTGGAAATGGCGGTGATGATTTGAAAGGTCCTGGTTATAAAAATCAAATAGTCTGGAAAAGAACTTCGGCACATAGTAACTCTAAACAAGGTGCGCAATATTACGGCAGACAACATGATCTTATATTTTATTATACGAAATCATCTGATTACACATGGAATCAGCAATTTACTGAATATGATGAATCGTATATTGAACAAAATTACCGAATGAAAGAAGACGATGGCCGGAGATTTCAACCCGTTGATTTAACGGCAGCTAAGCCTGGTGGTGATACAAATTATGAATGGAAAGGATATAAGTTAAAAAGTGGTAGATATTGGGCATACTCAAGAGAAAAAATGAAAAAGTTTGATGAAGACGGCCGCCTTTATTACACAAGTTCAGGTATGCCAAGGTTGAAATATTATTTGGATGAAATGCCTGGAGTTCCTTTGCAAGATATGTGGACTGATATGAAAAATATTAGTAGCCAATCAAATGAAAGATTGGATTATCCAACGCAGAAACCTGAGGCGCTACTTGAACGCATTATACTAAATTCTTCTAATTCAGGAGATCTTATTTTCGATTGTTTCATGGGGTCGGGTACTGCTCAATCAGTTGCAATGAAATTAGGAAGACGTTTTATAGGCGCAGATATTAATCTTGGTGCAATCCAGACTACAACAAAACGCCTTAACAAGTATATAAGTGATTTAGGTGAAGGAGTGTTGGAGCATGAAGAACAAATAAAACATCCTGGCTTTGAAGTTTATAATGTTAATAATTATGATGTATTTCGTAACCCTATTGAAGCTAAAATATTATTACTTGAAGCACTGGAAATTGAAGCTATATCAGGAAGCACATACGATGGTGAAAAAGATGGCTATATGGTGAAAATAATGCCAGTTAATCGTATTGCAACTCGTGAAGACTTGAATGAGTTGATTGCAAATTTCCCCTATAAAGTTTTTGAACAAAGAAAAGAAGAAAATCCAAATAAGCCAGTTGAATCAATTAGTTTGATCTGTATGGGACATGAACCAGATCTTAAGGCACATCTTGAACAAGAGTGCGGTTATAAACTTGATGTTGAAGTTATTGATATATTGCGTGATAAATCACATATTGAATTTAAAAGAGATGCTGAGGCTGAAATTAAAGTTGAGAATAGTAAAGTTAGAATTATTAATTTCTTTCCTATGAACCTAATGCAAAAACTTAGTTTGCAAAAAGAATCAGTGAGTGAGTGGTGTGAATTAGTTGATTCCATCGTCATTGATTGGAATTATGGTGGTGCAGCTATGGAGCCAACTATAATTGATATACCTGAAAAAGAAGAGTTCGTAGAAGGTGTTTATGATATTCCAGAGGATGCGGGAACAATCAAGATAAAGATCACTGACTTATTATCTGAGTCTTATGAAGAGGTGATCAAATATGGCTAAAACACCTCAAGAAAATTTTGATTTAAATAATGCATTTTATTTGCACTTGTATTATTTTTACAAATATAACAAAGCATCAATAAAGAAAAACTATAAAAAGTTAAGCAAAGCTTTCTTAGATTATAATGACCCTGAACGTCCTGGTAGTTTTTTGCGCGTACCTCAATTCGAAGCATTGGAAATGTATGTTTTTTTAAAAGAGTTTCTTGATAACCAGCCGGTATATCAATTATTCGAGGATTGGTATAACTCAGCGGGTAAATTCGGAGATAGAGCTATTATGAATAGGGATGTACAGGATGATATGTTCTGGACATTACCTGAAAAACAATACAAGGATATCTTTAAAAAAATGAAAGCGGCTAATAATGGCCGAATTTATCCGAATTATATTTTTGCATTAACTATGGGGACGGGTAAAACCATCCTTATGGCAACATGTATATTTTATGATTTTTTATTAGCTAACAAATTCCCAAAAAATAAACGTTTTATTCATAATGCTTTGGTATTTGCACCTGATAAAACCGTGTTGCAGTCTTTACGTGAACTAGAATCTTTTGATCACAGTAAAGTTATACCTTCTGAATATATTAATGCTATAGATCTTAAGTTCCATTACCTTGAGGATGCGGGCGTTTCTCTAAATACTCTGGATGGTTCACGATTTAATATAGTGGTATCAAATTCACAGAAAATTATTTTGAAACGTAAGAATGCGGAGCAGACTGCTACGGATAAGCTATTCGCAGCCACTAAAGAGCTTTATAAAAAAGATGATATTGGTAGTGATATGGCAAAGTTGCTAAATCTCAATACTGAAAGTATGGAAGAAGAACCTCAAGAAGAAGGTGAGCTAGTTACTAACCAACGTTTTGAAAAATTACGCCGATTAGAAAACATGGGTATCTTTGTTGATGAGGCGCATCATGCATTCGGCGCTAAGTTAGCTAAAGATATGGGTATTAAGGCTGACTCAGCACAAAATAGTTTGAGAAAGACTATTGATGAATTAGCACTTAGCCTTAAGAAAAGAGGCTCTCAACTTGTTGCTTGTTACAATTACACTGGTACACCGTATGTCGGTAAAGATGTGTTACCCGAGGTTGTTTATGCTTACGGATTAAAAGAAGCCATAGATAACAGTTATCTAAAAAAGGTCGTCCTAAATGGCTACAGTAATACCAAAGAACCCGAGTTTTTAGAAATAGCTATAAATGACTTCTTAGAGAAAGTTAAGGGGAAACGACCTGAAGGTAAGCTACCAAAAATGGCAATTTTTGGTACAACGATTCAGGAAGTACAAGAAGAAATACGACCAGAAGTAGAAAGAATACTTGCTACACATGGTATTCCTTCTGATCGCATTCTTGTAAATGTTGGTAATGATAAAATTACAACTAATGATGATATTCGAGAATTTAATCGGTTAGATTCCCCAAAATCAGAGAAGCAATTTATTCTATTAGTAAATAAGGGACGTGAAGGCTGGAACTGTCGTTCTTTATTTTCTGTCGCTCTTCATCGAAGCCCAAAGTCAAAAGTTTTTGTTTTACAGGCAACCATGCGTTGTTTGCGTTCAATAGGTGATATTCAAGAGACGGGACATGTCTATTTAACAAATGAAAATATGGCCTTGTTAGATAAAGAACTACAGGCTAACTTCCGAATAAGTACAGATGAAATGCAGTCTATAGGCAAAGACAAGATACACGTTCAAATTAGGCCAGTTCAACCTATAGAAAAAATAAAACTAAAACGTATAAAACGCCGTTTTACAATGAAAGAAAAAGAGCTTAAGGATGGACAAGAATTAAGACTTGATTCAATAGATCTATCTGGTTATCGAATTATGCACGAAACAATGGAAGGTCTAAACCATAGTGAGTTTACAAATAGACCTAAAGAAGTTAAAGAGATTACTTATATTAAAGAGCAGTTTGAGTTTACAGAATACAATCTTGTTGCAGAAATAGCACGTTATCTTAATAAACCATGCTTGCAGATCAATAAAATAATCGCATCAACTCAAGAAGGTTTTAGTGGAATATTAGAACTTGTAAATCAATTTAATGAAATACTCTACGATCATGTTATACCTCGTTTGTTTGAGTCATTGTATGACATCGACTCTGAACAGGAAGAAGAAGATTATGAAGTGGCCTTGGTTAAAGAACCACCGGTATCACCTGGCTATTATGAAATGAATGCTGACAAAGATATGGTTGTAGGAGCTAAAGAAGAACGAGTTAAGGATTTCGTAGATAACTCTTTCCACCTGGATAACTATTGTTTTGACTCAGTTCCTGAACGAGATTTCTTCTGGCACATATTGCATTCAAAGAAAGTCGACAAAATTTGGTTCACAGGAATGCTCACACATGGTCAATCAGAGTTTTTTATCCAATATGTTGATCCAGAAACTCATCGTGTGAGAAGTTATTACCCTGACTTTTTAATTAAAAATAAAGATGGTTCATTAGTTATGATCGAAATAAAAGGTGAAAACATGATCGATCATCCAACTGTCAAAGCAAAACAGGAATATGCTGAAATGATTGCCAAGGCAAACGATATCTCAATGTCTTATAAAATGATTCCAGGAAAACAAGCAAAAGACGGTAACTTTGATCGTAGCTTTATGAATTAAACTTTTATAAATGCAGAAAATACGCGCTTATTAGAAGGTAAGAATAGATTTAAAAAACGCATCATTTTAACAAGTTGTATTGTGATATTGGGGATTCGCAATTATGGATGTTCTTCAATTTATATTAGTAGCTGATACATCAAGAGCTCGCTATTTTCGAAGATTATTAGCTGAAGACAGTACCCATGTAGGTGTAATGGTGGGTACATTAACTTCTTTAATCAATACAGTAAAAGAAGCATATATATTACCAGCTATCACCAGCGAGTGGGATATAGAGTTTCACGAGAGTTTGGCGAAGATTCCAGCTTTTTGGTCAGACAGTTATCAGGTTGCACCAGAGGAAACTTCAAATATTGTTAAGCAGGCGCTAGTTCAGTTAGTTACCTCTTTACCTGTTGATAGTGATTTACGGATTCAAAATGTCGATAGTTTGGAAGTTCGTCCTCAACATCATATCAATGATCTATTGGCGTTATATCAATCTCTTGACCAAAAATTAGACAATGATTATGAGCTGCAAAGGCAGTGTATCCTGGCTGATAAAAGCTTAGCCATTCGTAATATTCAGGTTCATGTAGATTCTTCGGTTAGTAATTTGTCCGTTTGGGATCAAGTTTTAATTAGTAAGTTGAATACCGATTCAGAAGCTTGTGAGCGTCATGATTATTCACAGTATCTAAATAAAGAACTAACTCAACATGAAGGTAATTTTTTATCGGTACTTCAAGCTAAGTTATTTGAGCATGTTGAAGCTTCTTATGCACAAGATGAGACTGTGCAGTTTGTTAGTGTGAGGGATCATATTGAAGAAGCAGATGTTGCTGCAGGCATGGTGCAACAAATGCTTAATGAGCACACTGACTTGTCAGAGAAAGATATTGGTATTTTGATACCTGCTGACTTTGAATATTCATTGGCCGTTCATGATTCATTTTCTCGAGCAGGTTTCTCGCTATCAGGCTTCTCACTAGATGAGTGGCGAAGAGATTTAGCACACGAAGCAATATTTCATTTTTTATATTGTCGCCAAAAACCAGCACCAATTATGGCGCTATCAGTATGTCTGTCTGCAGCATTGATGCCTTGGAGTCGTCAAGATGGTGCGGCATTAGCACAACAAGTAATGGATGGTTACTATAACCTTAATGTGCCTTCATCTGGTTCATCTAAAAAATCAAAATTAATTTTGGAGTTGATTAATGAAGGTGATGATACGCCAGCTTCATTGCAACACGCTCTGAGAAAATTTGTAGAGTTATTGGATGACCATGGCCGATATTCCGAACACATATATCAAGCTCGCCAGACTACGGATGCTTTATGTGAATTGCTTAATGGTGAGACAGATATACCCTGGAAAAAGTTGCGTAGAGCAGCTACACCAAAATACATTCGCGACTCATCTGATACGGAATTTAATTTAGAAGGTATCACTGTTTGGAGAGAAAACAAGAGCCCCTGGCGTCAAGTTAGGTATTTGCTCGTACTAGGATTTTCTGGGGGTAGATATCCGTCGAATTTAAGTTTATCGCCAGTATTTTCTGTTGATGATGTTAGCCATTTAAATGAGAACGGTGATCTATCAATAGTCACAGTTGAAAGCATACAGGATTCTAGGCGTAGATTATTTAGACAGCAATTATCTTTTGTCTCTGATTTTGTTACCTTCTTTATTCCAAGACTAAACGCTAATGGTGATACGAAATCGCCATCAGACTCAATAGTTTTTATTTCTCCCCTATTTGATTCCTTTGAAAATAACATATTGGAAATAGATATACATGAGCATCGTGAGAAGATTCGCTATCTTGCGAGAACGAGTGATTTAGATCCAACAAACCCACGTGTTATTGATGCTAAGGATCTTACTCTTAACCAAAACTTATTAGAACTACGTAAGGATAAAGAGGGTAATCCGAAGCCAGAGTCGCCTAGTGGATTAGAAAAGATGATGGTTTCCCCGCTGGCTTGGCTATTAAGTCGATTAGGTGTCGAAAGTAAGGGGTGGGCACCTGAAGACTTTGATGTGCTTATACAAGGTACGTTGGCGCACTATGTGTTCGAGAAATTATTTGCACCAGACTCTGAGTTGCCGGAAGAGAAAGAAATTAATACTGAATCTCAGTCAATTTTGGATGAAGGTATATTGAAGTACGCACCATACCTTCGTGGCCATCAATGGAAAATTGAGCGAGAGAATCTATTAAATGGTGTTATTAAAGCTGCAATTGCCTGGAGAAAAACATTATCTACTTTAGATGCGAAGATTTTAGGTTGTGAGCAGTGGCTAAAAGGAAAGTTTGCCGGAATAGCAATACACGGGCAGGCAGATGCTATTGTGAAATTGGATGATGGACAAATACTTGTAGTTGATTACAAGCGTTCAAGTTCAAAATCCAGGGAGCCGAGAATGGCAGCTGGATATGATAGTCAGGCTTATTTATATATTGCTATGCTTAATTCAAAGGATGGTTTGAGTGAAGAAGATGCTGAATTATTTAGTCACATAGAAGCATCTCCTGAACCAGGTATTGTTTATTACATGTTAAATGATCAAACAGCATTAACAGACTATACAAATGAAAATACAAAGAAAGTAGCTGGTTGGGAGTATGTCGCTAATAATGTTTCTACTAATGCAATAAATCTGATTCGTGAACGGCTGAAAGATATTGACTCGGGTATGGTTAAGCTTAATCGTGAAGGAGATACAGAGTTCTTTGAAAAAGAGGCGGGTATTAAGCCTTATGCATTATCAGATAGTCCACTAATACCATTATATACTTTGGTCAATGAAGAGGAGGTAATGGAATGAAGGAATTAAAATTACCTCCATTAACAATTATACCTGCGGGTGCGGGATCTGGTAAAACGCATACCGTCCAGCAACGTTTAGGTGAGTGGGTTGAAAAAGGTTATGTAGATCCTGAGCGAATTGTGGCTGTTACATTCACTGAAGCTGCAGCAGCAGAATTACGTGAACGTATTCGTGCAAAACTGTTGGAAAGTGATCGGCTTGATGATGCTCTAAAATTAGACCAAGCATATATATCTACTATCCACGGTTTTGGTTTAAATATACTTACAGAGTTTGCTTTTGAAGCGGGGGCCTCACCACAGCCTCGTTTGTTAAATGAAGATGAGCAAACATCACTAATTAAACAAGCCTTGTCTCACGCATCTAAAGCACAAAAGATTACTCGAGACCTTACTCTGTTTGGTTATAAGTTTGATTATAATTCAGGTAAGGGCGCTGAAGATTTATTCAGAGATGACGTTTTAGCTGTGATTACACTTTTACGATCAATCGGATGGATAGATAAAGATGATTTATACGCTAATAAGTCCATTGATTGGATTAAGCAGGATTATGGCTCGACACTCAAAGCTGAAACATTAACAAATGAATTAAACCAATGTGTTGAGGCCCTACTTAAAGATTTTCCTCATTCACTTGTAGATGAATGTGGTACAAGTGCTGCAGCAATCAGAGATTTTAAGTCAAACTTTAGAGATTTACATACTGCATCAGATAAGCAAAATCTTAGTCAAGACTGGTCTTTATGGCAGAGGTTGCGTAATTTACGCTTATCAAAACGGGGATGTCCTGTTCCTGAAGAATATGAGGCATTGGCCCAGCGAGTCATTGATGCGGCAGATCAGTTACCGCATCATCCAGGCCCACTACTTCATGCCAGCAATCATATCGAAACCCTTATCGAAGTTGCTCAAGATGTATTAATGCATTATTCAGAAGCAAAACGTGATGCTGGTTTAGTCGATTACACCGATATGATAGCCATGGCCCATACATTGTTATCGCAAAATGAAAAAGTATTAGCGACGATGGTTAGTCGCATTGACTGTATGGTAGTTGATGAGTTTCAGGATACAAACCCATTACAATTTTCTTTATTGTGGGCACTAAAAGAAGCAGGAATACCGACATTGATTGTTGGGGATTTGAAACAAGCCATTATGGGATTCCAAGGTTCTGATCCACGTTTATTTGCTGCGCTAGAAAACAATTACCCTGATTCAAGCCAGCCATTAACTCAGAATTGGCGGTCACAACCTGAAATTATGGAATTTGTAAATGCAATAGGACCAATGTTGTTTGGTGAGGCATATACAAAACTCGCGCCGCAAGCAAGTGAGAGTGAGCTTGAGGCAATAGAAATAGTCGAGTTCTCTGAAAAAGCGAAAAAGGGACAGCATCAGGTCAGAGCAAATTATGTAGGGGATCGACTAAAAACCTTACTTGATACTGGTGACCAATACATTGTAGATAGGAGAACAAAGCAAAGACGTTTACTTAAAGGTGGAGACATAGCAGTTTTAGCACCTACAGGTAATGTTTTATCCCAGTATGCTGACGTCTTAAGATCTAAAGGGTTTAAAGTTCAACTTCAAGAAGAAGGATGGTCAGAGTCAAGAGAGATTCAAATAGCAATACATGCTCTGTCGTATGTAGCAAACCCTACTGATAAGCATGCAGCTTTGTATTTATCCGTAACTGAGCTTGGTAATTCTTCGCTCGAAGATGCTCTGTTACAAATAATTGAAACAGGCCGTATAGATGATGCAGTACTTGATTCTTTAGATGAGGTAGCAGGAAATGTCATCGAACGAACAATTTACGCATTAGTAGCCGATGTATTAAGTCATCTCAATATATTTAGTGAAGTGGCTCGATGGCCAAATGCAGATCAGGCAAGAGCTAATTTAATTAGGTTGTTAGCCGAGGCATCTGAATATATGGATGCAAACAGAGAGGCGCTTGCTAATGGTGGGTATTATGGTTCTGGGTTACAAAGCTTTTTAGCCTGGCTATCTGCAAAAATAGATGATTATAACCACAAGCCTAGTCCCCGAGTGATTGATGAAGATGCGATAGAACTTGTTACATGGCATAGCTCGAAAGGTCGTGAATGGCCTGTAGTTGTTGTCACAGAGATGGAGCGTAAGATTAATGCTAGTTTGCCAAATATGGAAATTGGTTATCACTCCTTTGATGAATTGTCGAAGATCCTATCTGAAGCTCAAATTGAATATTCTCCAAAATTTTCTGCTCCTGAGACATGTGAAAAATATTTAGAAAACCTTCAACGTGAAGCAGATGAGGAGGCCCGTCGATTGCTTTATGTGGCATTAACTCGAGCACGTGATAAGTTGATCGTAGAGTGGCCTTCATACTTAAAAGATAAGCCTGGTTCATATTATTCGTTATTAAACTGTGAGGATAACGTTGTAATAGAGAAAGATGTAATAAAAATACATGAAAGCTATTTTGGTTGTAATGTGGTTCAAGCTGGCAAGCTTTTACCAGATGAAATAGCTGATGATTTAACTGAGTCTGATACAAAACTTCGAGAAACTGGACGAAGAGCGCTTATAGAGAGAGAAGTGAGTGGTTCTCTTACACCAGACTCTATATCTCCATCAATCTTAAAAGACAGTAACGATTTAGAATCCATAGAACAAGAAATAAGCATTGAACAATATGCTGACGAGATACAAATTGAATCAGAGCTTTCAGCAAATATTCTTGGTATTACACTCCATAGAATATTTGAAATTATAGGTCATCGTCCAGACATTGTTGATAGCCTTGAAGGTAATGTTGGCTATGAATTAGATAGTGATACCCTAACTAAAGTTTGTGAGAGAGTGCAGGAATTTGAAGCATGGGTAGAAGATTACTTTTCACCCAATGAGATTTTCCGGGAATTGCCATTCTTATCGATCAATGAAAATGGTTCTGTTGTAAACGGCACTGTGGATTTAGTAATAAAAAATAAAGATGGGATCGTAATCATCGATCACAAATCAGATTTGATCGAAAATAGTACAGAGTCATTTGAAAAATATAGAAACCAATTATATATGTATGCAAGTGCACTTGAAGAGAAAATGGGACCGGTAATTTCAGTAGGTATTCATTGGATTAGAAAGGGTGAAATTGTTTTGTCTTAGTCTGGGATGAATTGGTACAGTATGCTCTTTTGGTTTAAAGAAAGAAGGTTTTATAAATATGTGCTTTAGCGAGATACAGTTATATTCAGCTAGAAAACAATGTGTATATAGGGTGGTGATATAGGTTTTGTATAATGTTACTTGATACATATTTGACTTCATATGATGAAGACCTAACAGGTGATGTATATATTGACCCGTTGGGTGTTCTGGTAATTTGGTCTGCTTACGGGCAAGAGATTTTTCAGAATAAGGTTAACTCTATTTCGAATGATGTCCGTAATTACACACTAAATCTTCTTAACCATGCGGTAATCAAAAGTCTGATTGATGATGAGTCAGTTGTATTAAAGCTGGCATTAATCAATGCAATTGGGGACAAAAGAAGCCTTCAATTCAAGCAAGCTTGTCTTATATATCTGGAAAATATATTCACGTATTCTGTGAGCAATCCCAATGTGCCAGAAGAAGTCGATTCTACTGGGGTGCTTGGTTCCAGTAAGGCAAGAAAAAAATGGGATGAGGAAGCAGAAGATCCGATAATCTATTTTTCGGATAAAGAGAAGTCTGGAAGACATCGCTATCATCTGTTAGTCCGTCAGCTTGGTTTGGGTGTTAGTGGTCGTTATAAAACACCTTTTTCACAAATTGGTTTTTTCGAAGGGCAGTATAATTATCATTCCCCTAGTGGCGGTAAAATTTGGGCAGAAGTTGATAAGTTGTTGAAGAGCTCCAAGCTTATGAAGAAGGTGTTTGAGCAAGCTCGAGCACACTTGATTTGGTTGATTGAAAATTACACTCGAAAATCCCAAATGCCACCAGCAGTTTATTTTAGTGAGATACCGACTGAACTAAAGGTTGCTTTTCAAAAAGCATTACCTAACTCTCAAATAGCTGGCAAAGAGACAAGAGATTTTTGGTTGAGGGTAACCCAATTAAATGAAGGCGCGGCAGGGGCACTTTTAAAAGAGCTTGAGATATACGCTGATAGCGAAATTAAATTTTTGGATTATGTTGGCCTGTTTACCAAAGCTGAGAAAGAACATGTTTTATCAGATAAGGAAAAACGTAAGCTAACTGATATTCAAGTGCTCGAACCGCTATTAGGCGAACTCGATCTATTGTTTCAGTTAGCATGTCATCGTAAGAAACATTCAATTAAAGACGTCGTGGATAACTGGGGGAAACTTAATAGAAATAGTTCTACCCTACCTAACCTTGTGAATAGAGTAAATGAAACTATTGGGTTAAAAGAAGTAGTGAGTGGTACGGCTTTGACTCGTCTTAATCAATTAGTCATAACAGCTTCACAAAGTGATATTGAGCAACAGATTAGAGAACTCCTCGAATATCATGCCAAGGTAATGCGTGTTAGAGGTCAACAGCCATGGGTAGAGGTGGTCTCCAAGAATTTTATCAAGGTGCATGCGCGTACAACAAAATTGCCAGAGAAAGATGACCGACCAATAAATAGTTGGGTTAATAACTATTACATTCCTCAATTTTTGAACCTAGTTCAAGGGTTTCGCGGAGTGGTGGAATGAAGCTGCTTAAGGAATTCACAAAACAGATTGGAAAGTTTGAGAAGCTTAAGAAAGTTTGGTTAACAAGCTTTAATATTAATATAGAGTTTATTGAAAAATATGTGCTTCCAGCTATTCTCGGAATAGATGTACCAAAAAACAGAATGGATTATGAAGCACTACAGTTAGAGTTGAATAATTCTGGTATCGATTTTAGGGTGTTTTGTGATAAGCGATTTATGGGACTAGAGGGGAATAAAAGAACTGCAATTCCGATCTATGGAATTTCACCAGGAGCGGGTGGTAGATTTGAAAATAGAGGATTCACTAAGAATAATATTTTCCACGCTAAGGTTGTTTATCTTGAGGGTGGTCGTGGGGAATCAAGTATTTTAGGAACAGGGAGCGCGAACCTAACGTTAGATGGGTGGGCAAGAAACCAGGAAGTTTTTCACTTCCATGAAATAACATCAATGCCTGTGCAGAAAAGCGTTAAACAATTTTTTGATGCGGTTTTCGAAAACCTTGATTACGAGCAGGGTTATAACCCGATGGTTTCGAGGCAAAATCTTGAACGGGATTCAAAGATTAGTTTTTGTCATAGTTTCCAATATACTTCTTTTCTGGAACAATTATATGGTGATAAGGGTATAGGTGAGCTCTCCGTTTGGTCTCCCTATTTTCCAGAGGACTTGGCAGCTTTTATAGAACGACTCAAAGAGTATTTCGAAGAACCTGATCTTATAATCAACATCGTTCCCGACAGGGTTGAAGGTCAATATCTACGAACGGAGTGGTCTGACTCTATCGACAAAAAAATAAAAGCTAAAGAAATAAGATTTTATAACAACCCATCTTCATCAGATGATCGCAGTTCTCTTTGCCATGCCAAAGTCTGGAAAACAAAATCTTACCTTGCAATAGGATCATGGAACTTTACTAATGCAGGTTCAAATATACTATTGTCAAAAGGGTCTGAGTTTCAATCTACATCAAATATTGAGGCTGGCTTTATTATTGAGAATCGTTCTGCCGTTGAAAATATTTTAGGCAAGCCATTCAGTGCTATAGCTTCAGCATTCGCTTCATTAGAGCAAATGCAAGAGGAAGCGTTGGAGGTTCCTGATAATTTACCATTTGATCTATTTGTTTCTTTTCACTGGTCCGATTTGACATATCGTTTTTATGGAACATGGAATGACGGATCAGTTAAAGATAAAGCCTATAAGGTGAAGTTACCGGGTCTATCAGCACCAGTTGAGTTAATTTGGAAGCCTCGATCAAGAACGTTAGATGTTGCGTCGATACAAGTAGATAGAGCAGACAGATTACTTGCAGATCATAAATATGAAGTTTGGAAAGGTTCTGAAGTGTTGGGATATGGCTTGATCATTGAGGAAGATACGAAATGCCGGCGCCCTCAGCAATATGAAGACCTACGAGGCCTTTTTGATGCAATGATTTCTGGTGGAGATGATGATAGCGGTGCGCCGGTATGCATTGATGAAGATGAATCCGGAAGGGTGTGGGTGAATGGTATGCCTCTTCATGGTTATGACCCAGAACATATTGTATCCGATCATGAGGAAGATATCAGTTTCTTTCGCTTGTTCAGCGCGACATACCAGTTCGCGACAAAACTACAGCAGATCGAGGATATGAAAACTTTGGAGCATTGGGTTTTTCTCCGCCCTGGATGCTTGGAAGAATTGGTTAATAAAACAGTTGATAGAATTGGTAATGCACGTGCAACGGCTGTATTTAATTGGTTTCTTGCGAAAGAGGTGAGCGAACTAATTGAGTTGGCGACCAAGGTCAGGGGATGGTTCTATAAAAGTAATGATGACATTCCTCTTTCGCGATGGAATGCACTAACGATATCAATACCTAAAATGCCCAAAGAGGCTAACGCTAAATATAAAAAGGTTATTGAAGAAGAGTATAGGCGTATGCATAAAACCTGGGGGAAGCATGAGGAATCCTGATTGGGGAATGCTAACACCAGAGACAGTTTCTGGTTGGATCAACTTCAAAAGAGGAGAAGAGTGGGCGTACGAAACTAGCGATCTTGATTCGATGGCTGCAAAACAAGCACAAGGAGTGGCTTATTTATGGAATTTGCTTTCAATCGAGGGTGTGGCTCTACTTTCAGACGAAGTGGGTATGGGTAAGACCATACAGGCATTGGGTGTTGCGGCAATGCTTTGGAAAAGAAAGCCTAATGCTAAAGTTTTAGTGATGGCGCCAAATAAGGATATTTGTAAAGGATGGATGAGGGAGTTTAATACCTTTGTAGAGATGCATTACAGGCAGGCAGACCATCTGGTAAAAAACGGTGTGGACGGTGGGCCAGTACCTGCTGTCCAGTTTTGCCAACGCTTGAATGACGTGGCGAGTGCAATTGAACATGGAGCTGGTCATCTTTACTTGACGACAATAAATTCCTTAAGTGGGCTTGTGCCTTCCGATAAAAAACAACTTGGCGATAAACAAAGGCAAGCAGCAAAAGCTGCTAGTAAAATTCAGAAACGAATTAAGGAGGTTTTACCCCGTGGATTCGATTTAGTTATTGTTGATGAGGCGCACTATTTAAGAAATACAGGCGGTGGCTCACAAAAAGTAGCGGCTGCTCAGTCTTTCTTTGGTACTGAAGGATCCAGGCTTTCATCTAAGAACTTACTGCTTACTGCAACACCTAGCCACACACGTGTAGGAGACGTACGCAATATCTTGAGTTACTTTTTGAATTTGAGTTTCTCGGAAGGAGAAGAGTCAAATGATAATGAGTTAGGTCGGCAACTATTATCTAAATATTCATTGCGAAGATTGCGCCTTCTTGAGGGACGAGATGGCTTTAATAGTAAGCATCAATATCGTCATGAGAAAGATATGCCATCTGACTTTTCTGACAATCCTGATGCTGAAATGTTTTTTGCACTTTATCAAAAACGATTGGTTGCAGATTTGCGCAAAACCAAAGAAAACAAGAGCCTGATGTATGGTTACTTGGAGGGTTTTGAATCGGTTGGACGGCAGGATGATGCTGATATTTCTACCGAAGATGGTGATGATACAGAAAAGAGCTCACAAGACTGGATTAAGGCCCGGGATAGTGAGTTGTTACAGGATTTAACCAAACAGTACTCAGAACATTTTAATACATTTCCTGATCATCCTAAGTATGGCTCTTTGGTTGAGCAATGCATTCCTAAGGAAGGTATATATTCTGAAGGTGTGCTTGAAGATCGTAAGCACCTGATTTTTGTTAGACGTATCCCATCAGTGCGAGAGCTTACTCAAAGAATTAACGCTAGTTACGATGATTTTTTGGCGGATATGATTATTTCAGCGTGGGGTTATAAACAAAATGATGAACAGGTAAGAAGATGGCGTAATGACGATTGGTCGTTGGCTGGCTTTAAAATCTTTTCAAGTGAAATAAATGAAGCAGATATTGACACTTCCGATTCGGATATTTTAACCGAAGGTGACGAGAATGATTATCTAGCTTCGCGTATTGCTGAATTATTTGTTGTTAAGAAAGAAAAGGGTGGTCAGGCTGATACAGCAAAAGTACGTTTAAGATTTACTAAGCCTGATTATGTTTTTTCTCTTTTCATTGAGCCTTCTTCTGATTATAGGGATGGTGGTTATCACAGTTATTATAGGGATGTTGGTGCAGGTAAAGCTGATTATGGGAATGCAGCTTTATATACCAGACAGCAGTCTTGGCCAACTGATATTGAAAGAAAAGCTAAGAGAGAGCCAGATACGAAGCTTGATGAAGAACTAAAAACAGTCTGGTCATTGGTTTATCCGTATTTAAGCGAAATTCAAAAAGATAAGCTGGCGGGCTGGGCAAAAAAGCATCCAACTGTTGCTGAAAACTTCGCTAACTACTTAAAGGCTGGTTTTTTACATGCTAGTCCCGTCATTGTAGAACTCTACTGTTGGTTTGTGGAGTTTCGCCGTGAAACAGAGAGCATGCGTGATGCGCAAAAGGTATACCAACAGTTTTATGAGCGTGCGAAAACACTTATTGAGACATCCCTGTTACTACGTTACTTCAAAGCAGCTTTGGATTCATTTGATTCGTTATGTGGAAAAATCTTTGATCATGGAATTGATGCCTGGGAAGATGAATGGCGAAGCCTGAAGAGTTTAACAAGTCCTGCATGGTACGCCAGTGGTGATATTGTAACTGACAGTCGCCAACGCCTGATCATGGGTTTTAACAGCCCGTTTTATCCCAATGTATTGATCGCTACTTCTGTATTTAAAGAGGGGGTAAATCTTCATATGGCTTGTCACCAGGTTCACCACTACGGCTTGGCTGGATCGCCGGGAGATAATGAACAACGTGTGGGTAGGATAGATCGTTTATTCGGGTGTGTAAATAATAGGCTAAAAAATCAAGCTAGTGCCGAACTAAGCATTTATTTTCCTTTCCTTAAAGGCAGTGTTGATGAGGATCAGGTCGCATCATTTATTCAACGAAAATATGTGATAGAGGAGCAAATGGATGCATGTCTTCCTCCAGATTTTGACAAGGGTATAGATATAGGAACAGGTAAAAACTGGAAAAATTATTTACGCACCCCGAAGCTAAAGGATAATAACTTAAAGCTAGAACCGTATCCGCCGAATTTTGATGGTATTGCAGAACAGGTTTCTTACCAACCAACAAATACCTATACTCCGGAAGAAATAATTTCTCATGTTGAATCCCTTCTTGGTTCAATATTAGATCCAAAAGAGGATACATTCTCAAGGATCCAAGATTCTCAGGGCGCGGCGAAGCGAATTTTTGTTATCGATCCAGTTGTTAGGGGAAAAGAGGAAATTCGGCGCCAACCTATTGTTGTTGAGAAGTTTTTTTATCCAGGTATATCGGCTCTAGTGGAGGGAACAGCTTATGTGCTGTCGTTCGTTTCGCCAATATCTACCAAAGGAAGTTTTGAGCAGGTGATGAATGGCGACTTTGAGTCTGCATTAGTCAGAATAGAGGCTTTCGTTAAGAAGAACTCAAATCGGTATCCATTAGTAAGAGTATGTATCAATGAGAAAGCTACCAACAGCTATTTCTATCTAAGTCTTCGAGTGGATCTGCCTGTATTTTCTAGGTATGGAAAAATGGAGATGTTATCCAAGCACGAAGTGCAAATGGCCTTTGAGCAGTTAAAACAAATGGCCGATGATCTTGAATATTTATTGTTTAGTGGTAAACAAGATCTTAGTTTGTCTGAGCTTGGCGATTTACATATAGCTGGTTGTGAAAAGGTACGACATAAAAAAGTGCTGACCCATAGAGGGAGGATAGATTATAAGTGGGAAGAAGGTGATTCGGCGAATGGAGTCACCTGCTGGTTGGTAGCAGGGTTAGACAAAGAACAAGTTGACTCGCACTATAATTTTGCGGATATTGATTCATTGGCATGTAATGAATTTCATCAGCTTTGCCAGTTGAATCAGCGATATCCTTTCATCAACTTTACACGAGAAGATGGACAGAGTTATTTGAAGGTTAGCTTTCCAGCTGGTGATTTACAGGAAGATGAGCAAGAGTTGTTGGAAGCTTGGTTTGGTTATGTTGTGTCAGTTTTGAACTAATTTTGATATTGAGCGCCTACATTTTTCTGAAAGAAGTACTTTTAGCAATGTTCGATAAGAACAGATTAACGGAAAGTGCCACCTTCCGTTAATGAGTATTACTCGGATTATATTATTCAGGGTACGTTAACTCGGGGTTTATGTAGTCAATAGCTTGTGGTAAAAGGGTAGCCTGTGTAGGCTGAGCACTATAAATAAGAATAGCAAGGGGGCAGGGATGCGCACACGATTATTCATTAAAATATTCATCTTTTTATTCAGCGGGCTTTTTTCAACACTGCTTTACGGGCACGCAGGTGGGCAGGACAGTAATGGTGGGCATGTTAACCGCAGTACCGGCGAATACCATTGTCACCGTGCGGATTGTATTACACCGCATATTACCAGTCAGTCAACTGGGCACCTTAATATCGTTTCATTTAACATCCAGTTTCTCGGCAATCCAAAACACCGTGATGAATCTGCACTTGCCGCGTTGTTATCACCGTATGACATCGTCGTGATCCAAGAATTGGTTGCGCCACCGTTTAATGGGACGTTTCCTAACGGCGATGCCTATAAACCGGACGTCGAAGCACAACGTTTTTTTACGGCCATGAGTGAGCGTGGGTTTGATTTTGTCTTGTCGGAAGAAGACACCGGGACCAATGATGCTCATCACATTAACAGCACGGAGTGGTGGGTGACTTTTTATAAGCCCAGTATCGTAGAACCAGCAACCGATTTACCGCAAGGCTTTTTAGCAAGTGATAGATCAAACCATCCCGATTATGAACGTGTACCGTATGCAAGTGCGTTTCGTACCGTGAATGGTGGTAATGATTTTGTCTTGGTCTCGGTACATTTAAAACCAGGTAGTCGTACGGCAGATAAAAATCGACGACAACATGAACTCGATGCCATTGCTTCGTGGATCAATACGCAAAACAGCGTTGAAAAGGATTTCTTTATTCTTGGGGATATGAATTTTAAAAACTGTGCTGAAATAACAGCCATCGTACCCAATGGTTTACAAGCGCTTAATTCGGGAAGTAATTGTTTGATGACAAATACAAATGTGAATGGTCCGCGTCCCTATGATAATGTGTTATTACCCACATCGAGTATGAATGGACTAGCGAGTGGAGGACAGTTTAAAGTGATCGATTTGATAGGGGCAATGCGTGTGTCGTGGTTTGAGGATTTTACTCAACCTTATCCAGGAGATACACCGTATAACCATAATGCGTTTCGTGCTCGTTATTCAGATCATCACCCCATCCTATTTAAGCTTCTGATAAGCAATGACGATGACTAATTAAAAAACGGATAAGTATTGCTGAGCATTAGAAGCTTTTATATTTTTTGAGTTACGTTATTTAAATACCCGATAAAATTCGTGGCCAACGATTATGTACCGCATCTTCAAACTCTGGCGTGATGGTGACAACATAAACGCGCTGTTCATATTTGTCGCGTGCTATTAAACCTTGAATGAATTGGCCTTTAGTTATATCAAACCAGTGGCTATTTCCCTGAATATCTTTTTCCATAAATTGTTTAACTGGTAATTTAACCGGCACTGGAAACCATTTATCCCAACGTCCTGCATATATCGAATCAAGGCGTGCCCACCCACCCATGGGTAAATTACCTTGTTGTTCTTTACGTCGTCCCCAGGGTAGTAATTCAATTTCCTTTGTTTTTGTTATAACCGGCAAGGTTGCTTTCGGGTTTGGAAAATAAACCCGAATATCTTGTCCGTTATTATTGTAGTAAACACCACCGCACATTAGTTTTTCTCTGAATTTGTTTCATCAATTGTTTGACGGTGCCCGGAGGGTTTCCATGCTGGTGCAATTACATTCGGCATGGTTGAGCGGTTTAAAAGCCGAGCGGGGGCTAAATAAAATTCACCATACCTTTGATTAATACTGTCCATGACGGTATTGGATTTATTCAGTATTGATGTTTCTTCAGTGAAAAGTTCAAGCTGACCATTAACCGGTTGTGGATCGGTTGCGGTAATTTGTACTTGATGTAATCCTTCTCCATTCCAAGATTGTGTTAATACAGAGCAACTTAATTTGTAAATAAGTTGGCCATCTTGTGTCGGCAATATGCTTTTCATTTTATCACTGATCCAAGTGTCACTCGTTCTAAGACTAATGGAAAAATGTTGTGCTTTTAAATTATGCCTGCGTAAACGTGCGCCGACTTTTTCACTCATATGTAATAAGTAAGTCAGGATAATGTCTTTATCCGTTGTGTTGGGGGGAATGACTTTCCCATGGCCAATCGATTTAGGTTCTGCAATATCTGTTTCAACTTTAGCCGGATCTTCACCTTGGCACATATACCATATGCGTTTTCCCGGATTGCCAAATCGACGAGCGAGTTCACCAATAGGGAGCTTTACCATATCACCGCAGACATAAACACCACGCTCTGCTAAGTAACCACCAATGCCTTTTGCAATACCGCATAACTCAGTAACAGGAACATTTTTTAAATACTCTTTCGCTTCCCAAGGGGGAATAAGGGTTAGGCCATCGGGTTTGTTTTGTTTAGCCGCATGCTTTGCCGTAGTCTTGTCACCACTCATTCCAACAGAACACAATATGCCCGAGGCATCATAAACCGTTTGTTTGACTAAACGTGCAATATCTTCAGCTGAAGCATGTAATTTTTGACACCGAGTCACATCCAAAAACGCTTCATCAACTGAAAAAACTTCAACGTCTGGTGTAATAGTGAGCAAGGAGTCCATTATTGATGTTGATACTTTTGCATAACGCTCAGGATGAGCAGGGCATTGAATAAGGGTAGGACATTTTTCATAAGCTTCTTTTAATCGCATACCGGTTTTTACGCCCATGGCACGCGCTTCGTAGGAGCACGTAATAATGCACGTCCCCTGAAGACCATTCGTTATCGCCACGGGGCGACCCCGCCATTCAGGGTGCTCGTATTGTTCGACTGAGGCAAAAAAAGCGTTCATATCTACCAAAATAATGGCACGTGGCCACGGCTCTGATGACAAATAAGAGGGAATAGGAGAACGCTGTGGCGGTGCAATATTGGGCATAGGAATCACGTTTTCAGGATGAACAGGGCTAAGAACTGCTTAAATGTTCTCTAAAAGTACTCCGTTAAGGATAGAGTATATATTGGCATTGCGCAACGTAAAATAAGGTGAAAAAATGACCACAATAGCGACTTGTCCTATTATCGGTGTTTGTTATGGTGGACAAATAACATAAAAAAGACATTCAGTTTTCAACGCCCTTAGAAAACATCGAACGTATATGAGTGGTCGAATATCTACATGCATACAGGACTGAAGCAATACACGTGGTCACCTATAGAGGCTTTAGATTATCTAAGTCCATTCTTAATGGGAGGAAAACACTCTGCTGGATACAGCGTACATGCAGGAATTAAAATAAATAAATCAACGCTACGCAATGTTCAAAAGACAGCAGAAACACTCATTGACAAGTCAAAATTCAAATTTGTATTTGCGTCACCGAGTAAATGTAACGCCGTTATAATAGAAAACTAACAATTAACACAAGCGGACGTAAAAAAACGCGCTTAGCATAGCGTTATACGTAAAAATAAATAACAGAGGAAAGTTTATGATTAACCGTAATATTTATTTTACTGTATTTTGTGTTTTTCTGATGAGTATTGCATTCCAAGTTTATGCTGAGCGAATGGAGCCAGTAGACGCTGCAAAATATTGCTTTGATAAAAATAAGCCAAATATTTTGTTAACTGAAAAGTCCACAAAGGGCATCGTATACAAACCAGATGGACATATATACACAACTGCTTCAGTTGCGATCGCTTCAGGTCTGCGACCATCAAGAGCATTCGCTTTAGCATATTTCTCTCAGTACCCCGATCTTGACAAGGACTATGATGCGGTCTCTGTTGGTATACAGTACAGCTATAAACCATGGCAGTGGGGCTGGAGAAATACAGTGCTTGCGAAACTCCATTCATTGCATGGAGAAGATCATGATGGTATTAAACGTAGACGCAGCGTACTGTTGAAGATTATCAGTAGCCTGATCGGTGATCCTGCACTTGACTGGCAGACGGGTTTGTTAATACATTCATACGGAGATTCTTATGCTCATACACACACCATATATAACTATGGTACAGACAAGGAAGAAGCATATGGGCCTAAACTTGGCCATGCATGGGACTCGAAATACGGAGTCGATCCAGATAAAGTTAAAGATCCTAAAATACCACAATACTTTGATAAATTTACGGACTACATAACGACACTATTTGATAATCTGCGGCAGCCAGGCGCATCTGAAGAGCACCTGACAGCATTACTAGCTTATTACAATGAGATGGAATGTGATGAGTTGTGCCCTACATATTTCGAAATCATGCCCACGCAAGAAAGTGAAACTAATAAAGAACCACTCAAGAATTATATGTCCTGTATGTTAGCTAATACACGGAAAATAACTCGAAAGGATATATACACCGTAACTAATCGATTTTGAACAAAGTTCAAAGAACATATAATAAATCATTTAAGCATGACCTCCGCTTCACTGTGGCCACTTAACTAGAACATTGAGCGTCATCTTTCAGTAAAACAGACAAGAAATATTATTATTTATCTAGTGACTGCTGGTAGCAGCCTATTTAAACACCCTGTTAATTATATAACCTGTGATGGTCTGTATTTTAGTATGTGGCAGCTAATGTGAGAGCTTTATCTATATTAAGCATGCCGTGGCCATACACTGCATCTACACCAGAATCTCCTAAGTCATCTGCTGATTTTAGTAAAATTTGGATAACTTGGGCAGCGGTTAATACAGGATAAGCCTCACGAATGATTGCTGCTGCACCAGCCACTAGCGGAGCGGCAAAACTTGTACCATTGACATAATGATATTCCGTGTCACTTGTATGTCTAGCTGCTTTTGATGAACCCGGCGCAACGATGTATTTGTGTTTAGCGATACCTGCATGATTCGAAGTGGGATCGAGCCCAGTTACTTTTCCTGTTTCCGAATCTACGATGACGTTTCCAACAGCAATAAGATTTCCGCCATAATGTTCTTCATCAACATTACGTGCCGGTTGTACCGGCCCACTTGTGTCACTGTTATTCCCTGCAGCAAAGACAACTACGATGTTATTGGTTCCTGATGCTACAAGTGCATCAAACAAGGGATCATTTTCATCTGGAGACATATCAGTTGAACCAAAAGGCGTATATAGCGAATAATTAATTACCTTCGCGCCTTGCGTATGTGCCCATGAAAATGCATCTTTAAATTGTTTGTTGCCAAATTTTGAAATACAAGAACTAAGACATGTACGTAATGGAATTGCCTCAGCCTTAGGTGCAACACCAATTCTTGATGCTTTAGATCCAATCGCAATACTTGCTACGCTAGTACCATGACCGTCGCCAGATAAAGGATCAGTGGTTGTTGCAACTAGCGCATCAAAATTATAGCCCAAATCTGTACGCATACGACCTGAAGAAAATGATGAGTGTGTGGCGCGAGCGCCTGAATCTATAATGCCGATTAAAACATTATACCCGTAAAAACCTTGTTCCCATGCTTTGTCGGCTTTTACGATTTCAGGACTAGTTAATGTGGTACCTTCTTGAGGTGTTGTTCCTGTTGTTTCTATTTGCTCTGTTGGTTCAGGCATTATATCTTCAGATGTGCTTACACTATTATCAACACTATCTCCACCACAGGCCATAAGCTGTAACGTTATTAAAAGTAAAAATGGAATTTTAATATTCATGTGTATCCTATTTTTATGTTTTTAGTGAGTAGTGCGTTCTTTCTAATCGAACACTCACTATTTTATTGATGTGTTTTAGTATTTGAGCTTTATAAGTTTCAGAAGCGTTCAAGAGATTTGATAACTAAACAGTAGCCGCAATACGTCTCTAGTAGTTCGTCAGGCCAACCTTCAAGTTCATAGCTATAAGTGGAAAGCCACTGACTTACATAGTTCCAGTCCCGAAATGTTTTATAGGCTGCTAAAATAATTTTTCCTCTTCTTCTGTTTATGGCTTGTTGCTGAAATTTGTTATCGACATTGATAATGTTGTTTGTTTTTTTCATTTTTTCACTCCGACAAAAATCTTGGCTATATAGAACAAACTTCCAAAAATGTTTTCTAGAGAATGAACATAACTAAAAGATAAATTTGAATAATTCCCCGTTATTCCTGCAACGCACAAAAGTACTATTGTTGATTTTATGGTCTCACTAGTGAATTCACGGCTGAAATGTCTGAAGTGTTTTTTTGCTTTACTGACTGCTGACATACTGTTTTCTCCATGTTTGTCTAATTAACAATATGGAGCTAACTTTGTACCGCAAGCTTTTTTTGAATTATTTTAGGGACGTATATATGTTAATTATCCAGCTTAGACATTAAAGGCGTTGAGCGTTATCCGTATTAATTAACGTTTTACTAACACAATAGGAATAGTGGTTTAATCTAGATTTGATCCAGCTGTGTGTCTAGTTATCACCTTGATTTCTCCATCTTGTATTTTCATAATGAAGCATATCCATGATTACGCGATAACCTCTTACTGTACCTAGAAGTGCTTGAGGTTGGATTGTAGTGGTCAAGTTTTTTTGGCCACAGTTTTGTATTCATTCCAGTACTTTTCTTCGGCTACATTCGGCGATAAACCATCGTTATGTCGATGCGGTCTAACCTGAGAATAATAACCAATAATATAATCAATGATCTCATGCTTCGCCTCAGTAAAAGATTCATAACCTATTGATGGAACCCATTCTGATTTCAAACTTCTAAAGAAGCGTTCCATCGGTGCATTGTCCCAACAATTTCCTCGTCTACTCATGCTTTGTTTAATTTGATAACGCCAAAGCTGTTGTCTAAATTTTCGGCTCGTATAGTGACAACCTTGATCTGAATGAAACATTAAATCTTTCGGTTTTCCTCTCGATTCAAATGCCATTGATAAAGCATCACTGGTTAAGCGAGTATCTGGTGAAAATGACATTGCCCAACCAATCGGTTTACGTGAAAACAAGTCCATCACGATGGCAAGGTAAGCCCAACGTTTACCGACCCAAATATACGTGACATCACCACACCAAACTTTATTGGGTTCCATCACATCAAACTCTCGGTTTAAGTGATTCGGTATAGCAACATGTTCTTGTTTTGCCTTTCTATATCGGTGTTTTGGCTGCTGACAACTGTGGAGCTGACAGGCTTTCATCAAACGTCCTGCGCGATAACGACTTAACGATGTACCTCGTTGTGTTGCGATGTCGGCTATCGTTCTTGCGCCCGCTGAGCCATTGCTTTCGCTGAATATTGTTTTTACTAACAGCTGTTCGTTGAGCTTTTTAGGATTAACTGTTCGTGAACGTTTAATCCAGTATTTATAACTACTGCGATGTACATCAAAGGCTTTACATAATCTGGTCACTACATGGCTCTCTTTCAGATTCTTAATTATCGTGAATGTCTCATCGAGTCCGACATTAAGAGAGCGGTAGCCTTTTTTAGGATTTCTTTTTCCTCTTCAATATTTCTAATTCTTTTTTCAAGCTCTTTAATTTTACGTTGGTCGGGTGTCAAAGCGTTTGGCTGCGATGAAACACCATTACGTTCCTCTTTGAGTTGCCGTACCCACTTATCCATTGTCGATTTACCCACATTCATCGCGCTAGCAGCTTCTCGAACTGAATAATTTTGATCGAGTACTAATTGTGCTGCTTCTAATTTAAAGTCCTGGGTAAACGTTCGTCTTTCTTTTCTACTCATTTTTCCACCTATCATGTCACGAGGTGTATGATATCACCTCTAGTTAGGTGGCCAAATTAACTATGCCACTACAGATGTCAATAATAGGGTGGGGCGTAGTAATCCATGCTTCTGCCTTATCGTGACTACTAAATTTATTTTCAGCCAATACAAGAATGTGGTGACGTTGGTGCTGATAGACGAAGCGGTCCTTATATTCATGGAGATGAATTATCTTTCTTCCTTTTCCCATAAGTGCCATTTTTGTACCGCAACGTTTTTTTAATTAATTAAAATGACTTTTAATAAGTCGACTTGCTTTGTTTGTTTGTAAATTAGTTTCACGACAATAGCCTTGCGCGACTTTGATGGATTTGTGTCCTGATAGCATCATCGCTTCAGTGAGATTAATACCTTGATTTGAGCTTTCTGTAATAAAGCCTGCACGTAAACTGTGTGCCCCAAAGTTTTCGGGGTTGAGACCTATTATTTTTATTCGACGTTTAACAATTAAATTAATTGTGCGGGGCGAGATAGCATCATAAAAAGTATCGTTGGATTTAATGCCGCGAAAGAGGGGACCTGCACGTAGACCGCTTTTAATAAGCCAGCCTTTAAGCGCACAGGCTGCTTGTCCAAAGACAGGCACAATAAAGCCTTTACCTGTTTGGTCTGTTTTACTTCTTTTAATGGTTAATAGATAACCATCCTTTGTTTTTTCTAAATCTTCGATGCGTATGTTGGCGATTTCGGTACGTCGTCTTCCACCTGCTGCAAATCCTAATAATAAAATAGCTTTGTCTCTCACACCGGTAAGATCGTTTTCACACGTCGTGAGAAGCGCGTTAAGGATGTTTAACGTAATAGCCGCCTTCTTGTTAGCCTGCTCTTGTTTTGCGGCCTTTGCACGTCTCAGCAAGAGTCTGACTTTACCGTCAGTCGTTGGGTTCTCAACACCGTGTTCTTTATGTTTAATCGACAGTGATGCAAGGTAGCGTCGCAGCGTAGAGAGCTTAAGCGGATAGGGACTGTCATTATCAATATGATAGAGACAAAACTGTAGGACATTTTCAACAGTTGTAGGGTAATGCTCTGCCTCATCAAAATGTTTATTAACCCAACGCCAATAATACGTGACATCGCGTTGATACGCGCGTCTTGTACTTAGTGCTGTGCCGTCTTCTATCCAGCGCTCAAAATCGTGTTGCCAATGATGTGTCGTCATACAATGAATCATGCTGAAAGAAATCAGTACCGCAAGCCATTTACAAGATAAAAGGGATATCCGTAAACAAGGGTTTAACGGTAACCGGTTAATGGAAGGGCGTCGTGTCTTGGAGAGGATTTTGTTACAAAAAAAAATCTGTGAGGGACTTTTTTAAAAAGACGGCATTCATCACGGTACATTTAATCTCCCCACTGTTTTTTTAACGAATCCCCTGACTCAATCACATTGAGTCAGCTGTACAAAATACAAAACTTAATCTAGCTAGCGACATCAAAACGCTGCGTCCATCTTTTGAGTTAACGTTTTTGATTTTTGAGAGAGCGGTACTAGCGCTCTCGTGCCTTTGATTTTTTACATAACTGTTAACAACCACGAAACTTTGCGTGAGCCGTCCCACGGCGAACCTATATCAATTTATTGAGGTAATGATATTAACCTTCATGTTGAGGGCTATATATAAATAAAAGTAGATAAGGTAGATGGTTGTGAGAGAGGTTAAAAGGTGATCGTTTTCGGGTAGTCAGGTGTGGTTATTATAGTTAGAGGCAAAACTTAGGATTTTTGGCATATTCTCTATATTTTGAGATTTATACGGATTCATGCTTATTTGTAAAAATAACATTAAAAAACAATGGGTTAGCGGCGCGTGTCAGCCATAGGTCGATTTGCGACTTTTTTTGAATTTTCATACGGAGAATAAACGGAGAATAAACGGAGAGAAAGTATGCTCGTACTGATTTCGCAAACAGTAGGATATAGGTGGATAGTGATGTGATACAGACAATATACTATCAATGCACTGGTTACATACGGTTTACATAAGGTCTTTAAAGACTATTCAAAAATCAATGACTAACTAACGTAAAATAATTGAGAGACATAAGAAAAAAATGGTGGATTTCATACGGACATAATACGGACATAATATGTCTCACATACGTATCAAAAGAATCAGTAGATACAAAGCAAAGTGGTGTGGTACACACCACGTACTGTTTGCATATGTACTGTATATGGTTCGCGTATGGCTTACATACGGATAATAATCACTAAAAGTAAATAAAAGACTTTTTTCTAAGTTAGTAAATTATAAATAGTGCTTTGTAGTTCAGCGGAGAAAAAATTGAGAGGTATGTAGGCAGATTGAAAGCGTTAAGCCAAGTCGCGTGTCGTCAGTTGAAGGCTTAGTAATAAAATCACTAATGACATAATATACTGGGAAGTTAAGAGCAGAAGTTAACGAGGTATAAGCATTACTTTGAACGACAGCTTTGGTACAAAAACTGTCACCAATCAATAGGCCGTTAACTCACTCTTCACTAATGAATCTATTCTTGGCTAGGCTCTATCTCTTTATCTTGGATAGGCTCGACCTTCTTACTGCGCCCAAAGATAGAATTGAGAATATAGGCGTTTACAATAGTCCCACAGAGCCCAAACAAGAATACTTTTCCTGTTAAGCTTGATGCAAATGAGCCGACTAAAAAACTAACCGGAAGATTGAATATAAAGGATAAAGTTGTAACAGACCTAGCTGTCTGGCCGCACCCAAAAAAACCACCACAATCCATATACACAATTACAAACAAAAACAGGTTAACAACAAGTCCAATGATGAAGAATTTGTTTTTCATATTATTGAATACCCCTAATTAAATAATGAATTAACTATCAACAAGCATACGTGTTTAATAATGTACCGCACGCGATTTATATAATTATTTTTAGATTTCTCACAGTTGCAGGCGGTTAAATTTTAATGGGTTATAGGTAAAATTCTATTATTCGGATGTTTCAAACTCATCTTCATTAATGAGTTCATCTCGCAGTACTAAATAATCATTCGGTGCCTTAACCCCAATCTTTGCTTTGCCCCGATGTGTTTCCATTAATCGTATGTCGATAACTTCGCCTTTCGGTGTTTTAATGGTGATGATTTCGTTTAATTTACGTTCGAGTACTAACATGAGACGCTCCGTGTCTTAAGTGATGTGAAGGGCAATATTAACGCTGTATAATCGTTTTGACTAGGTATTTTCAGCCCAGGAAGACATTTATGATTACAATGTAATAGTATTATTCATCTAGCCTTATTATGCTTATAATTGCTTCAAGAGCTTAAGAACTATAATTAGGAGTTTGAATACTATTTCATTAAAATAATCTCTGGAGCGGGTTCGATTCCTAGAAACAGCAAAGAATTTTGTGGGTATATTTAGTGGTATAATTGTAATTCGATTTGATATTTGTGTCTATTTATCAGTCACTTAAGCGACCTATTCGAAGTCGGCCCTGGGCACCATCTTTAAAATCAATTAAGTTACAGCTTTTTCCTCACATAAAATTATTGAATTATTCCTTAGCTTAAAATCTAAGGTGTAGACGAAAAAATACGTCTATATAGAATAATATTT